>Ga0247611_10001109_pt1 | contig 49714 bp, 51 predicted proteins | sample 177DNAGHGhighgp2_FD_192422 | JGI IMG/M metagenome (GOLD analysis project Ga0247611, IMG submission 192422) | Sheep rumen microbial communities from Palmerston North, Manawatu-Wanganui, New Zealand - 1770 DNA GHGhigh gp2 | ecosystem: Host-associated > Mammals > Digestive system > Stomach > Rumen... | reverse complement strand
ATTCATCAATCATACAACCATCCGGATCCACCAGCTTCACAGGATTCCACGCGCAATAGGCGTATGGTGATATACTCGGGTATTTATCTGCCATCGGGTCGACGCTCAGCCACATAGTCATCAGCTCGTGGTCCATGTAACGGGCGCCGTGGTGTGCCTGCCGAGCCTGACGAGGCAAGTAGCCGTAGCCTGTGAGCAAGTCCTGTGGACTTGTGAGCCGAGCCCCGCGAAGTCCCCCACTTTGCGGATTAAGGCGAAGGGCGTCGCGTTGCTCACTGCATATTATTTGATTCAGAGGTGTTCGCCACCCCTTGCGGGGGCCATTACCGGTGAAAGTGAAGGGGTAAAACCGCACTTTTTGAGTGCGGTTTACCCCTTCGGTTTTATGAACGTATTGGTTCAATTATACACTCTTTTCCGATGTGACAGGTACCAGTCCCCAGTCCCAACCGGGACAGAAATCAACCTCTCTTGAACACTTCCATTGTTGATACTGCATAGGCTACATGCTACTACTACCATAACACCATTTAATAAAATCGAACGTGCTGTCTTTTTCTATCCAGATTTTGCCATCATTCAATCCGTATCTATATGTCTGTATCACAAACCTATCGTCAATATCATCGGTAATATACTTCATTTCTATTTTACGGACTTCATCTTCTGAATAAGTTTTTCGTGGGGAGAAAAGTAGGGGTCCGTTGTGAGAGTGATTGTAAACAAAAAGTTCCTTTTCACCTACAGAAAAACACATTACAGGATGACTATTTTGCTGATAATAAGGAGTGCCCATAAAGGCATCTGCGGGAATCCTAGATAGAATTACCGTCATATAATGATTTGTGTCAATATCATACAATGTGGCGGACAAACAAGTCCTTATTGTATCGACAATATTGTCACCAACTCGAAAACAACCCGAGAAGTCGTTATTCGAGACAAACTCTACTAATTCGGCCTCCACCTTCTCGTTGATCATGCATGTTTCTTCTTTACACTGGACAAAAAGAAAGGAAACAGACAATACGGCCATAAAAAGAAATGTATGTTTCATTATTTGAAAATGTTCATTAAAGATTGATAGCCATGATATCGCCCCTGGGATGTATAGCCACCCTTTTTATCAATTTTATAAAGATTCTCCGATCGAGACATATATGTGTAATATGATTTATATGAAGCCGTTGGAGCCACTCCTCTATCTCCATATAATGACGACACTTCCTCATCCGTAGACCTTGGGTTAGGATGACAGTGAATCATCGTGGAGACACTCCAATTGTCTACATCTTCGAACACCTTAATTGTTTTGAAATCAGACTTGGAGGGTGTTTCATCATCATATTGGTATGTAATAATGCCATATTTTGAATCTTTTCCTTTATGGAATGCGTAAATACCCCATTCTTGATCAGTGCTTTCCGAAGTGAATTTAAAAAATTTAACAACATCTTCTTTGTTCGTAGAGACAGCCGCCTGTAGTCTACCTGTCTTAATTGGTGTACCCTGAGCATCAGGTCTTTGACATTTTACCCCATAGTCTTTTAATTGATTGAGAATATCGTCATTAGATAAATCTACAGATGCTCCAGTTCTTTTCCCTTGCTTATTAACGGCGTATATTGTTGTCTTATCTGATTGAGCTTTCCACGTCACATTCCCTTTTCTGTCAATTTCCCAAATATCTCTTCCATCCGGATCCACCAACTTCACAGGATTCCAAGCACAATAGGCATAAGGCGAAATGCTGAGGTACTTGTCACTCATCGGGTCGACGCTCAGCCACATGGTCATCAGTTCATAATCCATATACCTCGCACCGAAGTATGTATATGAGTAGACAGAGCAATATGGAATTCCGCTCCTCGGCTCGTCGCCTCGCTCGCTGGCGAAAGGTCCGCGGGACCTTTCTTTCTCCTCGTCGCGTTGCTCATTGTATTTTACTTTACTCAAAGGTGTTCGCCACCCCTTACGGGGGCCTTTGCCGGTGAAAGTGAATCGCTCATTGTAGTCGCTCGTGCGCTGGTTGATGTACGGCTCTCCACAGGGGAGATTCTTCATGTTCGATGGATTATATAGCGTTGCCAAGACCATTTTTCAGACCTCTTTTATTATCTCCCAATGGCCACCTTTGTCAGGGCCGACACGGCGAAGGACACCTTGTTCTCGGAGCTTCTTGATGTTTCTGTGGATATTGCGCCTGTCTATTCCAATGATAGCAGCCATTTCGTGAGTTGTAATTTGAGGATTTCCTTCAATTAGTTCCAGTATTTTCTGTGATGTTTTCTGTGGCGTTTTCTGTGACGTTTTCTGTGGCGTCTCTGTGGCGTCAGTCTGGGATATTGTTTGTGGATTGCCTTGATTGTTTCTTTGGAAACTGACGCGAATTCCTCCGTCGGCCTCCTCAATGGTGGGCATCGGGAGTCCAGCTGCCTTAAAGCCTTCAAAGATTTTCTCGTATCCTCGCCCCCAGCTCTCAATGAAACCAGCCTTGAAGAAAGCGTTTGCAATGTTTCTGTTCCTTGGACGAGATGAATGTTTCTTCAACAGGGTATCTGGAGTATATCCAATTGGCAATCCCCCCTCATTCCATATCTCAACATAGTCATCCCATACACGCATTTGGATTGGTGCGCCGGTATAATCTTTATGCGCTATGGCATTGTACAATATTTCACGCAGTGCCTCCTCCGGAACCTCCAAAGGCTCACGACGTTTCATGCCTTCATAGTGTATGGGAGATGTCAGGTATTTGGCTTTCAACACTTGCACTACACGGTCGGTCATCTGGATTATGTTTCCTTCAATCACATCTTGAATGATGAGGTCAGCCACATTACGTCTGAAACGTCCAATCTTGAACTCTACACAAGTAAAGTACCGACGAGGATTTTTGGCGAACAGCAACAGGGCGGCATTTTTCAGTTTGCCATCCTCTGTTATTAAGCCAAGATTCTCCAGTACTCTCTGCGTCGATGAGTTAGACTCACTTTTGTCAATGCGATCTGCAGCAATGCCGTTGTCGAGAAAATACTTTATGGCTTTGCGGTCCAAATCTTTAATTGTAGCATGCTCGTTAGGTATATCGTCCCAAGAACGCCCCATCCTCTTCAAAACAAATTGTTGCAAAGCCGAGCCATTCAATTCCTGCATTGTGCTGCCACTACGACAATAATATTTACCTCTAAAACTGATAGGAACATTGCTGGGCTCAATGCCTATGCTGATATAATCGAGGTCATCCTTGTGGTGCAGGTTCACATCGGCCACGATGCCCATATAGTTGACCACCTTATTGGGAATGTCTTCGAGAAGTTTCTTGGCATCTTTTATGCCGACAACATTTCCGTTGTCATCGATGCCGATATAGATGGTGCCCCCTTGGGCGTTGGCAAATCCGCATATCCATTTCAGGTAGTCGTCCTTCCAGAACAGCTTGTATTCTACATTTTGAGATTCCATATTTCAATAACGACTGTCGCCACAATTTATTGCGCCACCAACAAAAAGCCCATAGCTTATAGATTACAAATCTGGATAATCAGTTAGGCCGGATTTGCAGTCCAGCCCAACGAGAATAACTAGGGGATACCGAACATCCGCCACGACGAATCCTGCAAGTTGACCTATAGAAACAAAGTACCAAAAATCATCCTGCAATTTGACCTATACGCGGATATTTAGGGGGTAGTCTACTAGAAGAAAGAAAACTTACTCTGCGTGGTTTCTAGATTCAACTGCCTTTCGCCCTCTGTAGGGAATAGTATACAATACGTACTTTCTCAATCCCCAATATCGGTCCTTCACATAAGGGTAATCCTCAATATAAACATCATACTGTTTACTGCATGAAAGTAAGGATTGTTCAATAAAAGTAATTTGAGTCTCCTTGAGCGGTGTATTCTTGCCAAACAGTTTTGCTCTACAAATATGTCCATTTGAATCGAGGCATACTACCATCATGAAATTGACCGAATAATACGATATGGAATCTTCATCTAAACAAGATAGGCAACTATCTACAATGGAAGTAACATCTGCAATTAAACGTTCAAAAGCAGCATAATTATCGGTCAATATTTGAGCCCTACAAGATATAGACGCTAAAACTATCCACATTAATAAAACAATCTTTTTCATGGTCTCGCAAGTTTTAATAATAAATTAAGAGTGGCTGGATCCTGATCCGTAGCTTTACGATAGTTCTTATTGCCAATATTGTTATTCGAATTGTATACTGCATAATAATTAGCTTCCGTCCTATATGCACTTTGAAAAGCTGGCGAGGTCGCCTCGCCATAATCCAAGTTTTGTCCACCATCATAATCATTTATCATGATAACTGACAACATGTTTTCCATTCCTTCTGGTGTCACCATGGCTCCATTCACAATAAGATATTTAATAAGTTTGGCTTCAAACTCATAGTTAAACTCTAGCGAAGCATTATATCCACAATAGTTTTCAGCCAATTGGTAAGCGTGAACCATTTCTTCGACGAAAGATCCGGGATTTTCTAGTGCAGATTCATCACGAAATGTTATAGAATTATCCGATCCAACATACTGTGCTGGATGGTTGTCTTGCGTAGGTCCTATTTGGAGTTTGTATACTACTTCAGACTCGGTTAAGGTATTATATACTTCCTTAAATATAGAACTTGTTTCACACAAATAAGTTACACTTTTATTTAATTTATTCTGTTGTTCTTGAGTTAAGGCAGACGGATCCCACTCTCTCCCATCAGGATCAACCAACTTCATAGGATTCCACATGCAGTAGGCATACGGTGATATGCCAGGGTACTTATCCGCCATCGGGTCGATACTGAGCCACATGGTCATCAACTCGTGGTCCATATACCTTGCGCCGAAATAGCCGAAGCCAGTTTCCTCGTCGCGTTCTTTGCCCGTGAAAGTGAATCGCTCATTGTAGCCACTTGTACGCTGATTGATGTACGGTTCTCCGTATGGGAGGTATTGTAGATGCTGTATGGCTTGTCCGCCACTGTCCGTTATCCAGCTGGCACTGCCGAGGTGGTCGGAGTGGTAGAAGTACACCTCGTTTTCCTCTCCGTTATGGGAATCGTCCAACATCGAGTGGACCATATCCTTGAACGGGTCGTGAAAGAAATCCACTCCTGCCTGCATCTGGCAGGGGATGCCGTCAATTGGGTGGCCAAACTCCTCTTTCGCAAACCCGTTGCCCAGTATGCAGTCGATGTCGTTCCCATTAAGCGCACGGCTGTTCACCTGTTCAAGGCTCTGGTCAAACAGCGTGTCAGCCTTCGCCAGAAGAGTGTCGCTGTAACCGATAGCGTTACCCATGGCATTCAAGCTGTATGTCACATTGTTTCCCGTCATGTCGCTATAACGTTTTCGATAAGCCGAGCGCAGAAGGCAAATCACGCAGTGTTTGCACTATGCCGAGGTGAGAAAACGTCATGTAATAACGCTTTTTTAACAGTCTGTAGTATGTGTAGTCGTAAAAAATTTCCCCAAGTGGATTCTGCTCCTCTAACAGATTGCCCGCATTGTCGTAGGTGTAGCGTGTCTCTCCGGCATCGGGATGTATCCGTTTTGTCATCCTGCCGAGCATGTCGTAGCTGTATGTTGTCTTAAACCCTTCGGGGTCGGAGACGGAATCCAGCTGTCCGAGGTTGTCATAATGCATCAGCGTGGTCCGTGCGGTTCTGTTTATCCCAAATCGGTCATTAGTAGAGGAAAAACGCAATATCTACATTGTAAAAAGCAGGTAATCAATAAACTGTATTGCATATCTACTAAATGATTATCCACAATTCACCGAAACGCCCCAACGGGGCAACGAGATAATAGCCCAAGGCATCGCCTTGGGTAAATGAGATGCAGACCAATCGCCCTGAAAGGGCAAAAGCAAAAACAGGGATTGTGATTTTGCCCTTTCAGGGCGATATCTTATGTTCCCAAGACCTACGGCGTTGCCGTAGGCTATCTGCTTTTAGCCTTTCAGGCCGTATGTCGGATACTTGCGGATAATCATTTTTCTAATGACGGTCATTAGAAAAATCACTTTGTGAAGTATTGTATTATTGTGTAATAGTCTATTAGAATCACATCTAATGACCGATTTGGGATAAACAAGATTTTCACTGTAAACACTGAATCTACTTGTATGATGGAATAAAAAAAGAGGTTCGTCAGAACCTCTTTTGTGGAGTATATCGGAGTCGAACCGATGACCTTTTGACTGCCAGTCAAACGCTCTAGCCACCTGAGCTAATACCCCATCGTTTTCGTTTAATTCGGCTGCAAAGATACAACCTTTTTTTGAACCCACCAAATTTTTTTTACTTTTGGCTGGTTATCAATATGATATTTTTGTATTCCCTATCTCTAAAGGGTAAAAATCATACTCTTTTTACCCCAAAATGGGAGTCAAAAATGATTGTTTTTTCTTCTATTGCTGCAAAGTCTTGGTTATCATTGTTTTTTTATATATATTTAGGGTCGAGTCGCATTGTCCGTCAGTAGGTGTGGAATAGTGTTTTTATCGGTTTTTCACCCCTTCCCCGACGCTTGTCTACGCCCGCCCCGTCAGGCTCCCTCTGTCCCTCCCTGCCGCATCCTTCTCCCCGCTTCATCTTCCCGGCCTGCCCTCCCCCTGCTGCGCTGCACCGCAGCAGGGGAGACGGCCTTTCTTCGGGACTTGGTTGTTTGCCTGTTCCGTGAGGATCACCGCGAAAGGGCATAGCACACATGGGCGTGGGTAATGAGGTTCATTCCATTCTTCTTTTTGATAACTAGCTCGTCCAACACAATGCGTACTGCGCCGTCCGCTGAGGTGTATTCAAGCAGCAATGCTTTGTTCTTCTCTAGTTTGTCCTGGTCCAGATTGCTTTGAAGGGTATATCCTATTTTGCCCAATTGGGTGGTCAGGAATGTGTCGGCCGGCACTTCCCCTCCGGGGTAGGGTATCCCCTCGTCCAGTCTGCAATGCTGGTCCACTATCATCTGCTCGAAGCCTTCGATGGATATATCTTTGTGTTCAATGTCGTTGTATATGGAATAGCTCATGTCGTTATCAAAAGTCTCGTCTGGATACCAGCCATTGTCTGGAATATAGGCGGAGGCATATTTTGCCGTGGAGTCTGAGAGGTGATTCAGATAGTCCGCCGAGTTGATGCCGAGCCGTGTGGGCAGAATGACCGTATCCTTGAGGTCGTTTTCAATATACTTCATGGCTTGATAGGCGTTGCGGTGTTGCATTCTGTATTGCGAGTCGGCGCCATCGGGACGGAACGCCTCCATGTCTATTTTGCCCGAAGGGCTGAGTATCTGTGCCTCCGATGCGTTGGTGCGCACAAGGTGCAGCTGATGGCATACGGATATGTTTCGGGCCGAAAGTGGACCGCCGTAGGCCAGTATCAGCACCCCCGCCACTGCCATAATGGTGCCCCAATACCAGGGCCTGCTCCGCAACCAGGGCCGCAGTATGCAATAGAGCGTCGCCATCAACCCCGCCAGCACCAGGTAGCACCGCGAGGGGGTCAAGCCGTATTGCCCCACTCTGTATCCCACGGCCACCCAGAAAAGCACCACCAGCGGCAACGCCAACATCCCGAACCACCTGAAGTACCATCCCAGCGGCTGCTTGGGCAGCAGGGGTCTCACTATGTCTATAGCCACACCTGCGGTCACCAGCGACAGCACCATGCTCGCCACCGAGTTCTGAGGCAGCTCCCAGTTTATGAGTATCGTGAGGCCATAAATGCATAGTATGACGTGGTATATTATCATCGCCGGGGTAAGTATGTAGTTCACCACTGTTTGTGTCACCCTGTTCACTTCCTCCTCATCCCTCTGCGCTTCAAACCCTATGAAGGTCAACGGTGCCACAAGTATGAAAGATACATATAGTGAGATATCCTCTGCCCAGTCTCCCCAAAGCCCTTTGATGTTAAAGAGTTCTTGGGTGGAATAGATGATAATCCACATAAGTGTAAGGAACAGCATGCTGATGCCCACCGATAGCAGCAACGACCGCAACATGCTGTAGAACCGTTGTGTGTACCGCCGGTCGGAGCGCACCCCCTGTGCCAGCAGGTATATGGCTGGGAGTATTACGTATACCTCCGGCTTTACATTCCATTCTTCTGGAAGCAGGCAGGCAAGCAGATACAGGGGCAGCACTGCCCAGTAGGCTGCCGTCACCCACCTCCGTCGGCCTCGGTGGTAGGCAAGGCACAGCGCCGCCACCGTGGCAATGGGGGCATAGACTGCCGCGTGAATCCATCCCCCCGACCAATCGAACTCGCTGCCTATGGCCGCGGTGGTAGCATGTATCAGCACTAGCAGCTCTACGGGGTGTATGGTGAGCGCCGTCCGCATCAGGTCGGCAATTCGTGTCAGGAACTTAGGCTTTTTCATACTCATGTTTATTGTTGGGTGAAACTTCCGTTCTTGTTTTGTTTATGCCGGATGGCAATCCGTTACTCATTGCCTTTTTGATACCAGTTTATCTTGTGCGACGCATACATGGCCACCGCCAGGATTACGAAGATGCCCAAACTGCCCACCAGCAGTGCATAGCTCTCCAGCTGCATTATGATGTAAATAAAGGTGTAGAGCATCAGCAACAGCCCTCCAATTATGAGTGCCGCGCGGTTGTTGTGCAGCAGTGCCCGCATAAATACGGTGATTAGCGTGATGGTCATCGCCGAGGCTATGAGGTACGAGAGCAGGAAGGTGAGATGTTCGGAGAATGACAGCAGCAGGGTGTAGAACAGCATCAGCGCGATGCCCACCAGGGCGTACTGCACCGGGTGTACGGGCGTCTGACGGCGTATCTCTACAAAGAATACCACCGCAAAGGTGAGCAGTATGATCAGGTAGGCGTATTTTATGCTGCGGGTGGTCTGCTGATATTGCATCACTGGCACCTTGAGGTCCACCCCAAACGATTGTGCATCCTTCAACTCGCTGTTGCTGTTCAGCACTTGGGCAAAGTCGCGGTTCAGTGCCAGCACCTTCCAGTCGGCTGTGAAACCCTCTTTGGTCACTTCACGCTGCGACGGCAGGTAGCGTCCTGTGAAACTGGGTGTAGTGCAGTCCGAGCTGAGGTGCAGCGACGTGGTGCGCCCCATCGGCAGGAAGTACAGGTAGTCCGACCCCTTGATGGGCACTGTGAGCCTGAATGCCACTTTCCCGCCTTCCATTATGGGCTGTATGTCCACATTGCATGAGAGGGCGTTGTCGTGGCCCAAATGCAGCGCCTCGGCCGATAGCTCTACCTTCTGCCCGTTGTAGGTAAGCGTTGGGTTGTCGGCAAAGCCTTTGAAGTCGCTTATGGCAAAAAGCAACTTGGCACGGTCGGTACGCAGGTGCTTCAGCAGCTCCGGCTTCAGCTCCGACGGCAGGGTGAACTGTCCGCTGAATACTACCGTTGCATCATATACCGTGAAATCGAATATGCCCCGTTTCAGGGTACGTGTCTTGATGTCGCCTTCTATGTCTAGCGTCTCGGGCAGCACATAGGCATTATGTGTGCTTGTGTCGGACGGTATGAACAGCACCGGTCCCGTTAGCTCTTGCCCGTTGCCCCATTTCTGGGTCACCTCTTCGTTCGCACTGATTTCGGTCGACCTCCGCTCCTCCACCATGCTCATGATGATGGTCTGCGGTATGAGCAGCAGGAGACTGATGGTTACGATGATGAGGAGTTTTAATCCCAATTTGTAATTGTTCTTCGAACTGAACCCTGGCATGGGTTTTAATGAATTCTGATTTTCCATTTGTTTATGTTTTTTGTGATTATTGTTTTCTGTTGTTTCTGTTTGCCGCTTCTAAAAGGACTTTGCAATGCAAAGTTGTAAGTCCAAAAAAAATTCAATTGTTGTTCTTTTTCAGGAAGTTTTCGAGCGCATTGAGGTGTGCCTTGAAGGCCTCGCTGCCAGCCTTGGTGACCGAGAAACTGGTGTTGGGTTTTCGCCCTATGAAACGTTTTTCGCACTGTATGTAGCCAACCTCCTCAAGGGCGCGTGTGTGGCTGGCCAGGTTGCCGTCGGTGAGCTGAAGCAGCTGTTTGAGGGTCGGGAAATCCACCGACTCGTTCACCATCAGCACCGACATGATGGCCAGTCGGGCCTTGCTCTCGAAGGCTTTGTTCAGTCCGTTGAGCAGTTGCAGGGGGTCTGGGGTGGGAGTGGGTGTCATTGTTTGCGGTTTTTAAGGGTGAAGCAGATTCCGAAGATAATGTGCCACAATCCAAATCCCAGGAACCAGAACAGCAGCCCATGGCTCACGACAAAGCAGTCTATAATGCCAAGTATCAGCTCCCCGTATCCGAGTATGGCAATGTCCGATGTGGTATAGTGGGCGCAGTTTATCAGTGCCAGTCCGTAAAAAACCAGCATGAAGGTCGACGTAAGTCCGTAGTGGCCCTGCATCAACAGCGCCAGGCACACCAGTCCGCCAGTCACTGCAGGCACAAAGAAGTGGAACAGGCAACGGCGCACAGTATGGTCGAAGGCGAATCTCTGGTTCACCCGCTTGGTCTTGAAATACGACATCATGAACACTGTGCCGAACGATACCGCCACCAGCAACGCCGCGCACACTATGGCCATCCATGTGCGTCCCGGGGTGTTGACAGCGTAGTCGGCACTCCACTCCGGCATCCAGCTGTAGGCCTCGTGGTTTCCCATCAGCAGCCATGCCCCTACCGATACAATCGAGGCGTATATTCCGATGATGATAATCGAAAATCCACTGATTGTTTGAAAGCGTGAGGACTTCTGCATGATGTCCTTAATCTCTCTAAGCGTGTTGATTGCGTCGTTGTTGTTCATAATATTCTAAGAGTACTTTGTGATGCAAAGTTACACATTATTTTTGATTCCGCAACTTTTTTTCAAAAAAATATTTTCTCCGCCGCTGTTTTTTCGGTTCATCATCTATGGAAATGCGCCCCTGCCAACGGTCTGGCTAGGGGGCGCTTTTATTTTGTGCAGGGCTGTTCATCCACCCGTAATCATGCCGAATTGCGATAGTATTTGCTTCATCGCCGGGTCGAGATAGGTCAGGGCTTGGGTCCGGATGTCGTCTGGAACGGTGTAGAACGCTTCTGCCAATGCTCCCGTTATGGCCCCTATGGTGTCGCTGTCGCCTCCAATGCTTATGGCATTGCGTATGGCATCCTCAAAGCCGTTGCTTCCCATAAAACAAACTATCGCTTGCGGCACGGTGACCTGGCATGTCTCGTCAAAAGTGTTGTGGCATCTCAGATAGTCAACCGTGTAGTCAAGCCGGTAGCCGAAGGTGTTCTCCAAATACCGCTTCACATCGTCTTTGCTTCTCGCGTGGCGCAGCATGAAAACGGCGCTCGCTGTGGCCTGCGCACCCTTTATGCCTTCGGGATGGTTGTGTGTGGGTTCGGCACTGAGCCGTGCCTGCTCCATCACCTCTTCCATTGTGCCAAAAAGCCATCCCACGGCACTCACCCTCATGGCCGACCCGTTACCGAAACTATTGTACGGTTGTGGGTCGGCACTATGTATCCACCGGGCAAACGAGCCTCCGTAAGCCCCCTTGGGGTTTGGATAACGGCGGCACCATTCCAGCAGCGTGTCGCGGTAGCTCTTCTTGTTCATCGCCGCGTCCGCCACCGCACAGGTACAGATGGTGTCGTCGGTAAAGTTGCACCCGTTGCCGAACAGTTCAAACTGCTTTGTGTGTATATTGTCGAATTCAAAACGCGACCCTACAATGTCGCCTACTATTGCTCCAAGCATTTTCGTTTATTGTTTGTATATTATTTCTTTCTGTTGTTTGTCGTTATTGCGCATTCCGTTATGTCACTTCCATAGGTTGTGAGCCTCCCGCTTCCTGTCCGCCCTTGGGTCGCGCTGGCTTCCGCCGTGCCCACACAGTTTGTGCCCATGGGTTGGCCTCCTCGGGTGGCAATGGTTGTCTGTGCCTCATGCGTCAGCAGCCACCTTTTCCGTTCCAGTCCGTAGGCAAAGCCCGTGAGTGTCCCGTCCGCCCCCACCACCCTGTGGCACGGCACTATTATGGCAACGGGATTTCTCCCCACCGCCCCGCCCACCGCCTGGGCCGAGCGGCAGCCTAACCTCTCCGCCAGTTGGCCGTAACTTACGGTTCGCCCGTATGGAATGTGCATCAGCTCTTGCCACACCCTTTGTTGGAACGGGGTGCCCTCCAACTGCAGGTGCGGCATCCAGTTGGGTATCTTCCCCTCGAAATAGCAATCCAGCCAACGGCGGGCCTCGTCCAGCATTGCCTCTCCTTCGCCCGTAGGGGCTATGTTCTTCGCCTCAAAGCGCAGTCCCGTCAGCAGTCCCCCGCAGCCCTCCAGCACTATAGGCCCCAGTGGCGAGTGGTAAATCGCGCGGCTCTTCTCTTCGCCTGCCCCTTCGGGCTTTCGGGCGGCAGTGCCATCGGCAGGGCTTTTGGCCTGGGGGTGCAACGTCTCGAAATGGTTGTCGGGGCAGGGCGTCAGTGTCGGCTGTTCATTTTCCGGTTGCATGGTTTGTGTAGTTTATTTCCAGTGGGTCTGGAGCGTCGTTATTGTTTGTTGGTGTTATAGTCTTCCTCTCCTTCGGCGGCCAGGGGCAGTGCCTCCACGTCGGCATACTGCACCGAGGCATGTTTGAAACGCGAAAGCATATTCTCGTTCAGCAGCACCTCCACCTCCCTCATGGTGTGCTCTATGGCGTTGGGTTTCAGTTGGCACTCCCATATCACTATCACGTTCCACCCGTTGCGGTACAGCAGGTCGTAGTTCTCGCGGTCGCGTTGCCGGTTGCGTGCTATCTTGGCTTCCCAGAAGGGGGTGTTGCTTTTCGGCATCCTGAAGGTGGCACAGCCCTCATGGCCGTGCCAAAAGCACCCGTTCACGAATATGGCTGTGCGGTAGGGCCGCATAACGATGTCCGGCTTTCCGGGCACACTCTTCACATTCAGTCGGTAGCGGTAGCCGTGGTGCCACAGCCACTGCCTCACCTTCAGCTCGGGCTTGGTGCCCCGACTGCGTATGTGCGACATGCAGCGGTGCCGCTGTTCGGGTGTCATTGTGTCGGTCATTGCGTTTGTTCGTTTGTTCGTTTCGCACCCCATTCCCTTTCATGGTCTGTCCACTACTTCGCTACTTTTTGTCCATTCTGTCGGTGAAGAGAAGCTTAATAAGAGCTGAGGAACGGCTTAAGAGATAGCGAAGGCGGGAGGGGGCGGGGGTGTGTCAGAATTCTATTGTGTGGGGTTGTATGTCGGGGTCGTGCGAGGCCAGCGACTCTACGCAGAGGGGCGAGAGGCTTTGTTCGCGTATCCATTGCAGGGAGAGGTGTTGCAGGTTTTTGTCGAGGACGATGCCGCTGGTTATCATGCCGCGCCACGACCGGGTGGCGTAGCCGCCGTCGGCAAAGAGGAGTGCGAAGCGGCCGTTGCTGTTTTTCACTTTTAGGGCGCAGAGGCCGCGGGTGTGGCCGGGGATGTTGACCATGACGATGCTGCCTTCGCCCCAGAGGTCGAACGACAATCCGACGGGGCCTTCCTTGCCGTTCCAGTCGAAGGTTTGCAGGTCCACGCCCTGCCACCAGCGGGGCTGGAAACGGATGCGGGTTTGGAGTCCCCTTTGCCGTGTGCCTTCCAGTTCGGCTTTGGCGACGAGTATGTGTTTTGCTTCCTTCACGGCGCGGAGCCCGTTGGCGTGGTCGCAGTCGAGGTGGGAGAGCAGTACGTAGTCGAGGGTGGCGGGGCTGATGCCCAGCTGTTGTAGCTGTTCGTCGATGGCTTCGCCCGGGGCTATGCGCCCTTGGTTTACCTGGTAGAGCATCCAGGAGCCCAGCGAGTGTATCTGTGCCTTTTTGTCGAACACTCCGTTGGGCGACATGTCCCTGTGCCATCCGGTATCGAACAGCAGGAGGCCTTTGGGATGCTCTATCAGGAAGCAGAACACCGGTAGCCACAGCCATTGGCTTTTGGGTGTGGTGATGCCCGACGCCTTGAGAAGGCTGCAGTTGTCGCCCCCAAACGGCAGGTAGGGCGACACTCTCACTTCGCCTGTACGCAAAACGTGTATCTTTATCTTGTCCATGTTGCGGTGTGTTTTATTATAGGGGCTATATATCGATTGGCCTGTGCCTGTGCCTGAGCGGTTGGGGTTTTGTGGCGGATGGTGAAGGCTCCTTCGGCAATGGCGACGCCGTTGGCATAACGGATGCCGACGGACGGGGCTGTTTCTGCATTTGCCTTTCAATATCAGCTGTTTCGATATTACGATGGCCCTTGTTTGTTGGGTGCAAATATACGAATTATTTCGGAACCGGGCGTGTGATGCTGCTCGGAGCGGCATGAGGCAAGTTAATTTACAACATTTTATCGCGTAATATCCGTTACGGGGCTGTTGGTTGCAGAGGTAGGAGGGGGTATAGGTGGAAGGGATAGATTTGGGATATACACTTCGCCAGGCTACCGCTACAGACAGAATCTGAGGCGGAAGCCTGGCGAAATATATAAGGAACTTCTAAAAATTCTCTTTTGAGAGCGTTGATTTCTCCGCTTTCGCGATGCTCAGCTATCGAAAGTCCACAGGACTTTCTTCACTCCGGGACGCTGTTTCTATGTTGCTTATTATCCCCACACTACGTGCGGGGTTATTGAGAGTGTGCCTCTTCGAGGCAATTAATAGAAGTCCCCTATAATGAGAAAGTTACTTGACGATGAGTTTGCGTACCACAGACAAGCCGTTGCAGGCTATGCGGACGAAGTAGGCTCCTTGCGACAGGTTGTTGAGGTCGAGCGACAGGCTGCAACCGCCATTGCAGTTGATGCTGCGTACCAACACCTCGCGGCCGGTGAGGTCGGATACCGTGATGTCGATAGCGCCTTTGTAGCGTGAGGGCAATCCTTCGAGAATGAGGGAAGTGACATCCTTGGCGGGGTTGGGGACCAGCGTCGCGGAGAATTTAGTTTCGGAGGATTCGGGGGAGTCGATGCCGGCAGGCTGTGGTGTGACGACATTGAGGAGAGAGGCCACCTCGAGGGCCAGCCAGTCGTCGGCACAGCGAGTGCGCACGTGGAAGTCGTAGGCGGTGGCGGGAGAGAGCCCGGGGATGGTGCAGCTGTTGGTGGAGACAGGTAACTCCGAGCCAGAGCCGGGGGTGTAGCCCGCGGGGCCATACTCTACAATGTAGTCCTGGGCCAGAGGTTCAGCATTCCAGACAAGGGCGACAGAGGTGGGGGAGACGGCGGAGGTGTCCAAGCCCGTCACAGCGGGACAGGCGAGGGTGGAGAACCGCAGGGTGTCGCTCCAGAGGCCGTCGATGTGGTTGTTGCTGCCACAATAGCCATGCACATAGGCGAGGTATTCGCTACCAGAGGCAAGTCCCTCGATGGTGTAGGGGTGCTGGGTGACGGTGTAGGCCATGTGACGGTCGCCGGGTTGCCACACCTCGATGCGCCAAAGAGTGTCGTTGCCCGAGGCGGACCAGTTGAACGTGGCGGAGTTGTGTGTGATGTCGTAAACGCGTGCGCTGTCGGGAGGCGGGCAGTAGAAGGAGTCGGTGACGATGCTGACAGATGCCCAGTCGCTAAAGCCGAGACTGTCGGCGGTGCAGTTTTGCCGTAGCGACAGCTGGTAGGTGGTGGCGGGCATCAAACCGGAGAGGGTATAGCTGTTGCCACTGACGGGGATTGGCGAGGGGTAGCCCGGTGTGATGCTGAGCTGGTAGTCGCTGCCGGAGCCGCTCCAGTGGATGGTGGCGGACTCGAAGTGGGTCACGACGGAGTCGATGGATGGAGGGGCGCAAAGGGGCAGGTGGCAGGTGTTGGTGTAGAGGCGCATGTCGCCCAGAATGGGAGTGCCATAGCCACCGGAGTTTGCGCTGTCGATGCTGATGGGGTTATAGTCCGAGATGATGTAGCCACGGTTGATGCCGTTCATGAGGTCGGAATAGCGGTAATGGCCCGCATACTCGGTGCGAAGGCCGCTGCCGCCGTCCTGCCGCAGCACGGCGACAAGGAGGTTCTGGTGGCCATCCCACATAAAGGGGCGGTCGAAACTGAAGAGCTGCCAGTCGGTAGTGGCATTGTGGCAGAAATTGGCCGAGTCGATGACTTTTACGAACCGATGGCCTGCATCGGGCATAATAGGGCCGGAGAAGAAGGCGGTGTCGGGCACATTGGCCAGATAGACACTGATGTTGTTTTGGTGGTCGGCGGCGATATTGTCGGTCGGTCGGAATCCAAGAGCGGTGATGCCCCCTTCGAGACCGGCCAGATGAGCCGAGTCGATGAGGGTTTGCACATAGCTGTAGGGCATGCCGTTGAAGCCAATGGGCATGGAGGGTGTGGAGTTTTGGTAGAGGGTGCTGTCGAAGTTTTCGCGATAGACGGCATCGCTGCAGAGCTGGGTGGAGAAAAAGCCACTCACCCATTGGCCGGTGTCGCCCACGCCGCAGATGCTGCGCACATGCACTTCGAGGCGGTCGAGGCTGTGGAGCGCGGGAATGGAGTAGTGGTTGGAGGTGGTGCTGTCGATGGTGCCGCTGCCGGGGGTGAAGCCCGCAGGGCCGTATTCCACATGGTAGAGCGAAGCACCGTTGCACTGCCAGGTGAGGGAGAGCGAGCTGTCGGTCAGGGCGGAGGTGTCGAGTTGCAGGTTGTGGATGATGCAGGTGTCGGGCACACAGCTCACCTGCAGCGCAAAGCCCTCGTAGGTGTAGAAGGCTGGCCAGCCGTCGAAAGAGAGGGTCAAAGCCCCAGAGGAGGAAAGGATGGGGTCGATGTTGATAGTGTAGTTGTTGTTGAGACCCGAGGTCCAGAGCATGGCTCCCGAGGTGCCCACACCGTCGTAGATGGTGAGTTCGGAGCCGCCACCGCAATGCGAGAAGCCGCTGAGGCTAACCAGATGGCCGGGCATGTCGGGGAGGATGACCAGTTGGGAGTGCTGGTAGCTGAAGTCGCCCGCAGGGCCGCCATTGTCGAAGAGGCTCACGCCGCACATGGAGAGTGTGTCGTGCTTGTTGGGGCGCATGTTCCAAGTGCCTGGCACCACCTGCATGGGGCCTTCCCAGCCGGAGGTGTCGCCCTTGGGACAGACGGCGCGCACCCACACATAGTAGGGCGTGCCTGCGGTAAGGCCGTCGAGGGTGCAGGAGGGAGAGGTGAGTTGAGCCGAACCGGCCACCGGCGAGGCGTTGGCGGAGGTGTCGATAAAGGTGTGCCACACTGTGCCGCTGTCGGCGGCATCCCATTGCAGCGATACCGAAGTGGCGGTAAGTCCGGTCAGGGAGAGGCCCGTAATGTTGGCGCAGGGGGCGGCAAAGTCGATAGACACATCGTCGAAGTAGGCAAGCCAGTTGTCGTTTTCGCCAATGCCGGGACAGCTCAGAACGGCGATGTATTTGCCCGAGCCACTATAGGCGGTGAGGGGCACATCGTAGCGGAACCATTCCTCGCCAGTGATATTCACTGTGTCTATGGCGTGGAAGGAGGAGTCGACATCGGGGTCATCCATCACGCCCACCACCACGCGGGCCAGGTCGTAGCGGTTGTAGGTGTTTTCTATATTCTTGGCCCAGAAAGAGAGCTGAAGAGTGTTGAGGGGTAGCAGGGTGGAGTTGATGGCCGGGAGGACAAGCTTTTGGTCGACCACATCGTCGTATATGCTCCATTCAAAACGCATGACGCGGGAGCCCGAATGGGCATCGGCGGAAAGATTGAGGATAGTGGTGTTCATGCCTACCCTTCCCTGCCAGCAGGGGATGGAAGTGGGGTTGGTGCCGACGGGGTAGGAGTCGAAATCCTCGACCAAGGGCAGCGTGTCGAGCAGGCTGCAAAGGGTGCGGAACGTCATGACGGGCGACCAGTGGGTGGTGTAGCTGCCGCACTCGGGCCGCACATACACGTCGTACTGTGTGTAGGGCGTAAGTCCGGTGAGCAGGAGGCTGTCGGTGCGTATGTTGGTGACGATGGTGGATGAGTCGGGCACAAAGCCAGCAGGGCCGTAGGCCACATCATAGTAGACCGCCCCCACTGTGTCGATCCAGCGGACGAGGGCGGCAGTGTCGGTTGTCCAATCGAGTGTGGCCGATGCCAAAGCCTCGCAAGGCACTAGACGGCTCACCTCGATGTCGTCGATAAACATCCAAGTGTTCAGAGTGTCGGCGGTGATGATGGCCAAACGACCTGACGGACGGGAGTAGCGGTCGGTACGCACCGCAGCAGAAAACCAATGCGAATAGTTTGTCACAAACAACGTGTCCAGAGGCACAAAGGTAGACATATCCAGCGGGTCGGTCACCATGCCTATATAGAGGTTGCGGTTGGAGCCGCCGTTGCTTCTAGCCCAGAAGTATAGTTCCAGGCTGTCGGGCGGCGCGTTGAAGGCGGGCAACACCACAGCTCCGCCCTGCAACCGGACCGACCGGGAAGAGGAGTGGCTAAACCTGGAAGAGACGACGGGGAAGTCTCCATCCGTTCCGGGGGTGGTGTACCAGCATGAGGGCATGCCCCACGAGCTTTCGAGGTTCTCGGCATAGGGCAGCGGGGCGTGGGTGCAGTTGGTCAACACGTGTTTCAATACCGTGGTGGAAGAGGAGGTGCAAAAGGCGGTGAGGCGGAAGGTGTAGTGGGTGTTGGGCGAAAGGCCGGTCATGGTGTAGGAGGTATCGCCCCACACCAAGCCGCTGGATCGCCAGGCGGTATCGCCGTCGGTGATGCATTCGACGGTCCACGAAGTGTCCTGATAGCCGGGGTTCCACTTCAGCTTTACGGCATCGGCACCCAGAGAGTCGACCCACAGGGTGGGCGGCGGGCAGCTTGTCACAGCGGGTGGGACGGGTTGGGTGTGCAGCCGCATGACGTTACGGTAGGGAGTGCCATAGGTGTGGCTGTATGAGAGGTATTGCAATTGGGTGTGGTCGTAGCGTGAGCTGTTTTGAGTCTGCTCGCAATAAAAATCGCCACCGCCGTAGCTGCCGATGCCCCAGGGACAGTCGAAAGCCACAATGAGGTTGCCGAAGCCGTTGTAGTGGAACGCGGAGTCGAAGTCGTAGTGGTTCCAACCAGCGGTGCAAGCCAGAGAAGTATACGCCACCGCTTGGAACGTGGCTCCGAAATGCACCATGCTGTCCAGTCGGGACACATAGGTGTTGGCCAAATAGATGGTACATCCCCCACGGCCTGCGGTGCTGGGATTGGCACAATAGAGGTCGATGCCGGTAATGATGGCCTCGCCGTTGAGCTCGCTACGCAATACAAGCTGTTGGGTGTAGCTGCTGGAGGACGATTCGTAGGGCAGATGTGTTGAACCCACCACCATGTTGGAGGTATCGCCAATGAGGATAACACCCGTAGAGGGCGTTTGTGTCCTTCCCGTAACGGGCAGCAGAAACGCTGCAAAAAGCAGCCAAAGATAGAGTTGTTTCTTCATGATTGTAATTGTTATATTGCTATATTTAAGGATTTTCGTTAAGCATTTCGGGGTGTGTGCCCACAAGGGTGTGGCGACAGATATAAGTGTCGTTGGGTGCGATTTTGGCTCTCTATGCTGTGGTTATTTAACAACGATTAACGATTGCTTTAACGAAGTGCGGCCCAAGCAGTGGGGAGCGACTTCGTGTAGTAGTACGGACAGCAGGCGATTTTCTCACAAAAAAAGTTGGCGCAGCTCGGTGGGTCAGGTGTGTGCTTTATCTGCCTGAAATGGAAAAGGAGATTGAAAATGAGTATGGTATGTGTCATTGTGCTGTGTTGATAATTTTGTTTGCCCGATATGACACGTGGGGGAAAGGTATGTGACGGGATTAACAAGAGTTAACATTCTGGGATATGAGGGAGTGGTGCCAATCGGGGTTGGGAGAAGCTGCGGTGAAGGTTCGCTGAAGGGGGCGAAGCGGGAGGGTTTTGAGGGCGGAGCAAGAGCGAACCTACATTGAACCTACATCGAACCTTCAACGGACCTTCGTCGTGCCGACAGAGGGGGAAGGATTTGGGGCGGTTGTGCGTTTCCCGGGGGTGGGAAATGACCTATTGTGGGTGGAAACTTTTTATGGTGCTTCGGTTTTGTGGATGGAGAGGGTAAGGCTGCCCATTGCGGACACCTGGTGGAAGCGGCTGGTGGAGCAAGGAGGGCAACGGGAGCGGGGAGGAAGTGGCGATTGGGGGTTGGGGCTTTTTTGGCGCTGGGGTGCAATAAATTGTGTGCAATGGCGTTAAAGGAGGAAAGAGAATGGAGATGGAAAAGGATGTTCCACGAATACATTGGCTTGTCGCGCTGGTGCCTTTTGCGGTGCTGGTGGTGTTGCAGGTGCTGGTTATCCGTCAGTTCGGTTCGGACGCAATAGACGGGGCGAGCCAGACGGTGCTGCTCTTTTCGGCGGGTGTGGCTGTGGCGATAGCGATGATAGGCTATGGGGTGCGGTGGAGCGAGATAGACGGGGCCATAGGCAATAATATCAAGACCATAGGGCCGGCGGTGATAATACTGTTTCTGATTGGAGCCATTTCGGGCAGCTGGATGATGAGCGGGGTGGTGCCGACGATGATATATTACGGGATGAAGGTGATTACGCCGTCGCTGTTCCTGTTTATGGCGTGCATTATCTGTGCGTTGGTGTCGCTGATTACGGGCAGTTCGTGGACCACGGTGGCCACTGTGGGCATAGCGTTGATAGGGATAGGCACGGCGCAGGGGTATGCTGTGGGATGGACAGCGGGGGCGATTATTTCGGGTGCCTATTTCGGCGACAAGATATCGCCGCTTTCGGACACTACGGTGTTGGCGTCGTCGGTGGGCGAGGTGCCGCTGTTCAAGCATATACGCTATATGATGATTACCACTGTGCCGTCGTTTGTCATTGCGCTGGTGGTGTTTCTGGTGGTGAGTCTGAACCACACGGCGGTTGGGTCATCGCAGACGGCCTCGTTTGCCGAGGGGCTGCAAGGCACCTTTGTCATCAGCCCGTGGTTGCTGCTGGTGCCGCTGTTTACGGGGGCGCTGATAGCGATGCGGTTGCCAGCCGCCATCATTTTGTTCCTGTCGGCATTGACGGCTGGAGTGGTGATGCTTGTTGCCCAGCCGGACATAGTGGCGAGAGTGGGCGAGGGGAATGGTTTCCGCGGGCTGATGCTGACCTATTATAGCAGTACGGCGATAGACACGGGCAACGAGACGCTGAGCAACCTTGTGCAGACGCGCGGCATGAAAGGAATGCTGAGCACAGTGTTTCTGATATTCTGTGCTTCGGCCTTCGGGGGTGCTTTGACGGGCGGCGGGATGATGAAGAGCCTGACCGATGCGTTGGCGCGAGGGATAAGCGGCCGGCGGACGTTGGTGTCGACAACGGTGGCAACAGGATTGTTTTCCAATATGGCTACGGGAGACCAGTATCTGAGCATAGTGCTGACGGGCAATATTTTCAAACAGCTGTACAAGGAAAAGGGATACGAGGGACGTTTGCTGAGCCGGTCCACTGAGGATTCGGCCACAGTGACATCGGTGCTTGTGCCTTGGAACACTTGCGGCATGACGCAGTCGATGGTGCTGAAGGTGCCGACGCTGGAGTATCTGCCCTACTGCTTTTTCAATATCATCTCGCCGCTGATGTCGATTGCCGTAGCCATAGTGGGATACAAGATATTCTGTGCCCCCAAGTCCACCCCGTTGGAAGGACAGGAGAGCTGACTGAGGGGTTGGGCGTCTGTGGCGAGAGTGCTTTTCAGGCTATCATTGTATAGGCATAAGGGCATTATAGGCGGGCCTGATGAGGTGATACACGTGTTCGTTGCAGGGTGCTTCCCACTTTGAAAGAACAAAACTCACATTTTTTTGGAGCAATAGAAAAAAAGTTGTACCTTTGTACTTTCTCTTTTGAGAGAACACGGCAACTGCTAATAACAAACAAGGCGTTGACATAAAGAGGATTATAATTCCACAACACGCTACCACTATAATGGCAATAATACAAATTACTGATAATAACAATTAAAATCTACAACTATGTTTTTCCAAGTTTACGGGGCTAATGCCCTTATTCAATGGGGAATGCTGCTTGTCGTCCTAGCAGGCTTGATTCTCTGGAACGAATTTGCCCGTCGAACCAAGATGGGAGGTGCCATCACCTTTTTTGTTATCCCGGTATTGCTTACGGTCTACTTCGTGGCCATCGCCATCGGAGCCCGTTCTGGAGCCGAGTGGGCGCTGAACAACCAGACCCACATCTACATGAACGGATGGTTCCACTATGCCAAGCTCTATGCGGCTCTCACGGGCTGCATCGGCTTCATGATGATTAAGTATAAGTGGGGCATCGGTGCCAAGCATTGGTTCAAACCGTTCCCCTTCGTCATCGTTGCCATCAATATCCTGATTGCGGTGGTATCCGACTTCGAGAGTGCCGTGATGGGTTGGAACAAGTGGTGGCTCAGCAGCGAGGGCGTATGGCTGTATGGCGGTTGGCACAACGTGTTCAATGGCATTGCCGGTATACTCAACATCTTCTGTATGACAGCATGGTGGAATGTCTATGCCTCCAAGGACAAGAAAGACATGATTTGGGCCGATATGACATGGGTATATATCGTTATTTATGATATCTGGAACTTTGCCTACACCTACAACTGCCTGCCCACCCACAGCTGGTACTGCGGCATTGCCCTGCTGCTTGCTCCTACGGTGGCTGCCCTGTTGTGGAACCGCGGTGGCTGGATTCAGAACCGCGCCAACACTTTGGCCATTTGGTGCATGTTTGCACAGGTGTTCCCACTCTTCCAGGAAACCTTCAAGGATGGTCGCCAATGGTTCAGCTGGGCTGTGCTTCCCGTGCAATATACCGACGGCATCGACACCATAAAGCAGCTCTACGATGTTGCCGGTGGTGAGGCGGCTGTAGTGGGAACCACTGTCGACAGTGTGGCCGCCAACCCCACCATGATGACCGTTATCAGCGCTCTGGCTTTGGTAACCAACATCATTGCGCTCACCTACATCATCTGCGTCTCGAAGAAACGTCACATCAATCCCTACAAGCAAGACGTCTTCGTCAACCAGAAGTACTACAAAGATGCTATGGCCCGCGCCGATGTGGATTAATGGCTGGGGACTTCTATAAATCACCCCGCAGGGGTGAGATATGCATAACACCGTACAAGCCGAAGGCGCAGTGCGGTGATTATCAGCAGCCACTGATGCGTCCCGATAGGGACGCGACACACTAGCAGATTAATAGAACCCGTTGGCTATCTATGCTTACGATACAAAGGGGTGTCTCGAAAGGGCACCCCTTTGTTTGTTCCGTCTTTCCCCGGAACCACAGATTCTGTTACTCGGTTGGGCTGGACTTCAAATACATCCCAACGAAAACAAACGGGGGGATACCGAACATTCACCACATCGACAATATTGCTGACTGATACAAATGCTCTTGACCCGTTTGGGTCTCCTGATGGTTGTGCCGACGGGTAGGCATACTAAAGCCGCAACCATATCATTGGTCGGTTGCCTATTTTAATCAGGTACTCTGAGTATAATATGTTAGCATATTGGGGCAATTCTATAAGACAGAGTTGGCTGGCCTTCTGCGAGTCTATCAATCGGCCTTGCCTGTCGTATACATACACCGACTCTCCTTCCGCACCTGTGATGACAAGCCATCGTCCTTCCACCGATATGGTCGGCTCGTTTTGTGCCGGTATTAGAGATACGGTTTCGGGACATTCAACAATGTCATAGTAATTGGGATCGGACAGCTTTTCCACTTTTTCCACTTTCCGCTGGTGTGCCTTTTCTCCCATCCGTGGGGTTGTGGCAGTGTCGCTCTGCTTTGGAGCAGCAGGCACTTCCCTCGAGGGTTCGTCTACGGTGTCGGTTATTGTTCCTTCAGGTTCCCCGCCACCGAAAAAGAACATCCTCCATTGTGGCACAACTGCCACAGCTATTGTGGTGGCAACCAGCAATGTTATTATTATCAGCAATGCCCGCCGCATCTTGATTACAGCCCGGTGCATGCGTTGATACACTGCATCGCGGTTCACACCGGTCAGTTCACCTATCTCGTCGCCTTTGTAGCCGGAAAGATACAGCTGCATTGTCCGTTGCTCTACGGGATTGAGAACAGACATCAGGTCGTCGATTAATTCTTTGCGGGCTAACGTATTTTCGTCAGCCACATTGTCGGCAAGGCTATCGGTTATCGAAACGGTGGGCAACGCTTTACGCCGCCCCATTTGGAACAACACCGAGCGTGCTTGCCATTTTACCCATGCCCTTTCCTGCCCGGGGGAGGTGTTGGGACGCAAATTGTCGAACTTTTCCCACAGCGCAATATAGACCTCCTGCATCATGTCCTGGCAGTGGTCCGGGTCGCCGCCTGACCTTCTCCAGCACATTCGCCACAGCATATCGCGGTGACGCATCACCAGTGTTGTATATGCATTCTGTCGATCTGTCATCATCGATATAATAAACGTATTAGTCATAATAATAGTACACATATTCTTTCCAAAATCTGACACCTGCGCTAAAAAAAACTTCTCCTGTCAGATTACGCCCCCGACATGTGTATTAGATATATGAAAGGTTTTTTGTTCAACATTCAAAAGGAATAACAATGAAACACAAAGACATTCTCATGGTTTTAATGCTGCTGTCCATCCCTGCCATCGCCGCAGCGCAATTATTTGAGGTAGGGGGTATTTCGTATCAGGTTCTGTCGCCGTCAGAACACACTGTTGAGGTGATTCCGCGTTTGTCGTGCACCTACTACAGTGGCAACATCAACATTCCGTCCACAGTGTCGCACAACGATACCATTTATGTTGTTGTGGCATTGGGCGAGGAGGCGTTCTGTTATGCCAGGCTTTCAAGCATTACCATTCCCTCCACGGTAACCCAAATAAAATATGGCTGCTTTCTCTTTGCCTCTGTCCCGTCGTCCATCACCATTCCGGCTTCGGTCACCTACATCGGGCCTCTGGCATTTGCGGCAAATAATCTGACAAATATCACTGTTGACGCGAACAACACCAGCTACATGTCGATGGATGGAATGCTGTTCAGTAAAGACACCACCACCGTTGTGGAATGTATGCTCACAAAAAGCGGAACGGTTTCTTTGCCGCAGGACACTAGGCACATCTCTCCCCTTGCTTTCGCCTATTGCCACAATATTGTTGGCATAACGCTGCCCGAAGGCCTTTCGAGCATCGGCTCCTGGGCGTTTGTGGACAACCAGCGTTTAAACCACGTGGTAATCCCTTCGTCGGTTACGCACTTGGGGGCCTGTCCTTTCCCCAATTGTCCGGCTCTCAGCAGTCTCTCCATTGCTGAGGGGAACACCCATTACTATATGGACGGGATGATGATTTACTCGGTGGGTGGCGACACCCTGGTCTCGGCCCACAGGAGTGCTGACTCGGTCTATTTGCCGTCCACGCTTCGCTATGTCACAGGCTTTGGCGGCAACAGCACTGTCAGGTATGTGCACATCCCCGATGGTGTGAACACCATTGGCAACGAGGCGTTCAATGGCAGCTCGTTGGTGAGTATCGACCTTCCAGCCCGTTTGGCTTCTATCGACGATTGGGCATTCTACAACTGCACATCGCTTGCCCGTATCGCTATGCCCGTCGCGCTCGACACTATGGGCGAGGGCGTTTTCCACAGCTGCAGCCAGCTCACCTCAATCACCATTCCCAACCGACTGCGAACCATCCCCGAAGCTGCTTTCTTTATGTGCACCTCCCTTTCGCGTATCACTTGGGGCGATTCCGTCGAAGTGATCGATACATCCGCCTTTGGCGACTGTGATTTCCCAGAGTTGGTGCTGCCCGCCACCCTGCGGTCCATCAGGCAAACTGCCTTCACTGGCGATTACAACGGAAGGCTCAAAAGGGTCATCTTCTCCGCTCCTGTCGACACAATCGAAATGGATGCCTTCTACATGCAGCCCTTGTCATTGCTCCGCTTGAAGAACCTCCAGCCGCCCGTCACCACAGCCGATGGCTGTCTGGACAATACATTTGTCGACACTATCTCTATTCCCTGCGGTAGCCTCAACGCATATCTGGCCGACCCCTACTGGGGGCAGTTCGCCGATGTGTACCGGGAAGACTGCTCTCAAATTGACAGTGCGACGAACCACATGATAACCGTTTATCCAAATCCCGCTACAACCCGTTTGACCATTGGCGTGAATTCCGGCAACTGTCGTGTCGAGCTTGTCAATGCTCTAGGACAATCGGTTTTGTCTCAGTGTGTTGATGGTGGCACGGCCAACATCGATGTCGCCGGCATTGCCCGGGGCATCTACTTTCTCATCCTCCGCACCACAGCCCGTCCCGCAATGCGTAAGGTAGTGTTGCAATAGCATACGGCTGTCCTTTTGTAGAAAAAATGCTTATCCCAAGATATCATCCTTTATACCTACCAGCCTACGCCTATTCCTGATTCTAATCCTCAGTGTTCGGGTGTCAGCTACATTCGCCCTCCCGGTTTTATCCATCTCTATTCCAGCCCCATTACCCCTTCACCACCTATCAATCCCTTAGCCACTTGTTTTTTACTGCAATGCTTAAGAAGGGCTAAGGAATGGGTGAATAAAAACTTAACAGTAAGCGAGGCTGGAAGTGACGCACGTGGGTGATGGTTTGGAAACGGGATAGACACAGTCTGACCCTGGGTCGGGAAGCGAAGGTTGGCGAATATTGGCTCTTATTGAATAGTGGGCATGGTGATAATTCGCTGAAATTGTTATCTGTGAGGGTTGAAATGCAATTGCTTCCAACTCTCCAATAATGCGGTGATACATTTTGGCCAATCGGGATTGCAGAAGTGGGGAAGTAGTATCCGCCTGATGGTTGAATTGGCATTGAAGAGGGGTGTGATTTTAGATTTGTTAACACTCATTTTCGACAAAATATTAATGTTTTCTTTCTGTTTGTGAAATTTTATTACATTGATTCTCATTATTATGAAAAATATTTTTCGAAATAATTTGGTTTATATCATAAACCTATTTATATTTGCAGCGTCAATTCGGAAGAAAGAATTGATGTACACTTATGGCCACAAGTATTATGTAATGAATTTAAAAAATGAAACAACATGGAAAACTCAATTGAAAAGAACAAAGAGATGACGGCTGAGGAAAGCCTGTCGCTCATAACGGAAACACTGAACAACAGCCGCAAGGAGATTACGCGCCGCAGCGGGAAGTACTACATCCTGTGGGGCATACTGCTCACGGTATTCTCCGTTGTGGTTTATGCGCTTTGGAAAATGACCGACAAAGAGGCGTGGAACTGCCTGTGGTTTGCGATGCCCGTGATAGGATACTTGCTGGCATGGCTGTTGCTGGACAGAAAGCAGGAGGAGCGGGTGAGCAGCGAGGTGAGCCGCATTACCAGTGGCATTTGGATGACTTTCGGCATCTTTGCCAGTGCGGTGGCGGCCTTTACGCTTATCTATTCCCAACTGAATGGCGACAGCAGCAGTATTGGCAGGGTGATAAGGGTCATGGTGTTGATTGGAAGCCTCACAGCCGAGCTGGTGCTGATTTTCGGGTTGGCCGAATGTGCTTGTGGCGTGGCGCTGAAGAACTGGGTTATGAAGATTGCAGGCTTTGTGACCGGCATTGGAGGGTTGGCCATCTACTATATCACGGGGGCCTGTGAGGAGCAGATGTTTATCTTCACCTTTGCCGGCTTGGTGCTGATTGTGACAGGTTTGGTTGTTAAACATCAATACAAGTAAGCTATGTTTCCGAAACTGGATCCACTGCTGCACTCAGAGCTGAGGTTGGCCGTCATGTCGATACTGGCCGGGGTGGAGGAGGCCGATTTCAACTACCTCAAGGAACAGACCGGCGCCACCTCGGGAAACCTGAGTGTGCAGATTGACAAACTGGCCGAAGCGGGATATATAGCCGTAGAGAAGGGGTTCAGAGGCAAGATGCCGCGCACCACCTGCAAAATCACACCGACGGGTTCTGAGGCTTTCAGGGCTTATATCAAGGCATTGAAAAAATACCTGTCGGTCGGGAAATAGCACTAGCAGCACATCCGGTATTCCTGTGGCGGGGAATGCCGGATGTGTATTTCCAGATGCCGGAGGTGAAATGAGCGGAACCGGGTCCCAGAGGGGTGGGGGCTACCCCGTTATGGGACAAGACATGACTGGGGAAGAGAGCCGCTGCCGCTGCTGGCCGCATTATCCTTGTGAGTATATTTCGGCTATCTTTGTGTTGTGTGGTTGCACCACGATGTTGAATCTATAGCTGTACAAAGGGCTTCAGGGATGCAATATTTCCCTGCGTGGCACGTTATCCGTTAGATTAATTATTGTTCCATGGACAGGGAAAAGGAGATAGTCAAGCTAACAATCATCGGAAGTGCTGCGAACGTAGTGCTTACAGTGTTCAAGTTTATTGCTGGCGTAGTGGGGCATAGCGCTGCCATGACCGCCGACGCTGTCCATTCGCTCTCCGACCTGCTGACCGATGCCGTAGTGCTGATATTCGTACATATCAGCAGCAAACCGGAAGACTGTAGCCATGACTACGGACACGGTAAGTACGAGACACTTGCCACCACCATCATCGGTCTTGCCTTGGCTGTAGTGGCCATAGGCATCGGCTACAAATCTGTGACAGCACTTCTCTACTGGTGGCAAGGTGGGACATTGGCCGCCCCGGGCATGGTGGCGCTGTGGGCCGCACTCGTCTCCGTCATCCTCAAAGAGATGGTATACCGCTACACTGTCCGCAATGCCCGCAGGCTCGACTCCCCTGCCTTGGAAGCCAACGCCTGGCATCACCGCAGCGATGCCCTCTCGTCGCTCGGCACTCTGGTGGGTATCGGCGGCGCCATTCTGTTGGGCCACCGTTGGACCGTTCTCGACCCACTGGCCTCGCTGGTGGTGACATTCTTTATCCTGCGCGTGGCTTGGAAACTGTTGCGACAGGGCTTTGCCGAACTGATGGAAGCCTCCCTGCCCGAAGAGGTGGAGAGCGAAATCCTCGCCATCGTCAACACCTTTCCCGATGTGCAAGACCCTCACCACCTACGAACACGCCGCATCGGCAGCCGCTACGCCATAGAGCTGCACATCCGCATGGACGGAAGCACCCCCCTCAGCATCGCCCACACCCGCACTTACGAGATAGAGCAAGCCCTGAGACAACGCTTCGGCACAGACACACACGTCACCATCCACGTAGAGCCGACCCACAAAGATTCCGACCAATAACAGCCAAAGGCACATTTCGGCTTGGTCGAGACAGCCAGTGTTGACATTGTAATTGTATATTAGTGAATGTGTCCCCTACACAAACACCCAGATGGCAAATCCTGCAAGTGAATCAACTGCCCGGCACAAGGCAGGGAACGACAGCATCAATCTGACGGAAATCCGATAAACCCCAATGACCGATTTGGGATAAATCAGCAACCGACATAATGGAAATAGCAGTCTTCTGCAGGGCGTCGCTCCCACGCGGCAGGACAAAAGAAAGCCGAGACCATCGCTGGCCTCGGCTTTCTTCAATTTAGGGTGTTGATGTAGGATTACAACACCGAAAGTTTCTTATCAGTTAGGCGTTATCTATGATTTCAGTGGTTCTCATGACCTACGGTTGCGTTCGGTGGTGACTAAGAGTTCTTCGGCTATGCAGATGATATATAGTTTAGAGTGATTAATAGTCATCTAAAAGTATCAGACAGGGTATTTGGCTGCCATGCGGCGGTAGAAGTCGCGTTGGTCGGCATCGTTGACGGGGTGGGCATTGATGAGTTGCTGCTGAAGCCGAAGCAAGTCGTGAGTGGGTTTGTAGCCTTCGGCCTTGCGGATGGCGAGGCATCGTTGCAGCTCGTAGATGGCACGATTGTCATCACGACCGACCAACAGGCGTGCCAATGCAAGATGGTAGCCGGTGCAAAATTTCTTTTGTCGTTGGTGTAGTATGGCTTGGCAGAGCAGGGCGGCCTTGGGGCCTGGTTCGGTGGTCAACTCGGCCAGCTCAGCATAGAGATAGCTGTCGTGGTGGCGTTTCAAGAGGCTGCGGTATATGTCGGCAGCTTTCTGGTCCTCGCCTGCGATGTGATAGGCTACGGCCATATAGCGGCGTGAGTGTTTGTCGCGGTGCAGACGACGCATGGCCTCCTGCAGCAGCGGCATAGACATCTGTGCATGGTCGGCATCGGGGTGTTGCTGCAACTCGTGGAAGCAGTGAGTCATGATGCGTTGTGCGGTGGAGGGCAATGGATGTGGCCGCTCGGTGGTTCCTTCCCTGGGCACCGACATGCTGCCTTGCCAGTCGGCATCGGTCAGGTGGTCAATGCCGTACATTTTCATAAAGTCGAGCAGACTAAAGGAAGGCACTGCCTCTTTCAGCCGCAACGCATTGTGCAGCATGGCCTCATGCACCTTGTTGTCCTTGTCGTCGATATTGGGGGCCACATGCAGCAGTGCTTCGAAAATCTTGGTTGCCTCGGCGGTTTGGTTTTCCTGCAACCGTTTTTTCATGATGTCGCTCCCCACCCAGAACATGCAGAGCGTTGTGTATTTCCCTTTATGAACGGCATACATTGGTCGAATGGCCTCGTAAGCCTCTTCTATCTTGCCCTGCTTCCGCAGGTCGAATACTTCTTTTACGGTCATTGCGGTTATTGATTGAACATTAGAACGTGTGAATGTGTTAGTCTATGGCGCATCAAAGACTAGCACATTCACAAATTGCTGTCGAGGAAGCCCCCAACCACAGAGATGGCTGGTTTTATTTTCTTCAGTAGTTCTGCTGGTTTATTTCGAAGTAGGCTTGCGGGTGGTTGCAGACGGGGCAGACTTCGGGAGCTTGGGTGCCGACCACGATGTGGCCGCAGTTGCGGCATTCCCACACCTTCACCTCGCTCTTGGCAAAGACCTCTTTGGCCTCGACGTTATGCAGCAGGGCGCGGTAACGCTCCTCGTGGTGCTTCTCGATGGCGGCCACGCCACGGAATTTGGCGGCCAGCTCGGGGAAGCCCTCGGCCTCGGCGGTGCGGGCAAAGCCTTCGTACATGTCGGTCCACTCGTAGTTCTCGCCGGCGGCGGCAGCGGCCAGGTTCTCGGCGGTGGTGCCGATGCCGTTCAGCTCTTTGAACCACAGCTTGGCGTGTTCCTTCTCGTTCTCGGCGGTCTGCAGGAAGAGGGCGGCAATCTGCTCAAAGCCTTCCTTCTTGGCCTTGGAGGCGAAGTAAGTGTACTTGTTGCGGGCCTCGCTCTCGCCAGCAAAGGCGGCGTGCAGGTTCTTCTCGGTCTGTGTTCCAGCATAGGGGTTGGCGGGTTTCGGCTCCTCAACGGGAACGAACTTCTCCTTGCCCTGCTTGCAACGCGGACATTTCCAGTCGGCGGGCAGTGCCTCAAAAGGTGTTCCGGGGGCTATGCCCTGCGTAGGGTCACCCTTAGCGGGGTCATACTCATACTTGCAAATGGTGCATTTGTATTTCATAATATCCAGTATTTGTTTTTAAATAACTTCTTTGATTTCCTGATAGAGTGCATTTATTCCTAGCCACCAGTATTTGGTCTTCTCTTGCTCTAATTTTGCATATACTGGTGATGTGTATATCATCGTTAGCGCGTTTGCTATATCTTTGGCCTCCCCGTTTTGCAAAAGGCGGTTGGCCAATTGAGCTACCTTGTTGGGCAATAGCAGATGCACATTGTCCTGGGTTATCTTCGGTTGCTTCATATTCTTACCTCCTTGTTCCCGACATATTCAAGTGTATCTAAAGACCGTTCAGTATGGAACAGCAGTTGGTCAACGAGTTTGTATGTCTTCAGCCGACGAATGAGTTCTCGTTTTGTAATGATGCCTGATTCATAAAGGTTGAAACTAAGGTAAACGTTGTCGTTTGCCACTGGGCCAGTGACGATATCATAGTCGTGGTTGTAGTCCTGAATGGTACGATTGGCGTGTACGAAATCAACCCACGCCTCATTGGCAGAATGAAACAGGCGTGTGTGCAAGTCTCTTTTGGGAGTGTATTCGTATCTATTTATGAAACCGACAGAAGATTGACTTTGTTCCATACGCAGCTTCACCCAACGCTGGGCCTGTTGTAGGCTGGTGGTAGTATAGAACCCTGTGCCGAAGTCCAGCGGTCGATTGGCCTGAAGTATCTGCGGTTTTTCTACTATTTCGAGGCTTTCGTGATAGAGTGTCATAGCTGATGGTGTTTTAAATATTCGTCAATCTCGCTCAATATAGCCGGTTCTCCCTGGGTGTGCAACACCTCATAATGCTCCAACAGGAAATCAATCACTCCTCTTTGCAGAAACATTTGTTCTGTCTCTGCGCCACTCAGTTCATTGGCCTTTTTGTATTGCTCTATACAAAAGGATACAAACTCTATCTTGGACTGTTGTTTAGGGTCGCACATGTTGTATGGTTTTAGGTTATAACGAGATTGTTCTGGAGTTCATAGCGTACCTCCCATTCTGCGGCAATAGGCAGAGAGGTCGCGAACATTGGAGGCAAACGACTGCGTATGCAGATAGCCATACTGACGGTCGAAAAGCTCTAAAGCCTTATATCGGCTCAAGTACTTTGCTGCCTCGGCCGTCGTAATGCCGTAATGCTCAGCAAACTCTGCAATGAGTGCAACCACATATTGTACCTTGTCTGATGCCATTATTATTACTTTCCCTTACTAACGTTGGAAAGCCGAAAATATTGTGTTAAATTTTAGTTCGTTTGAACAATACGGCAAGTAGAGATGTGGCATACAGACCGCACAGAAGCGTTACCAATGCTTGAGGCTTGGATACATGGCGTAGTATTGCGCCTCACCCAAGGCATCTGCCTCATCTACCTTGTTGTGGTATTGCGGAGGAACGAGTTCGCAGAAAGTGTCGCCCGTCATGCCGTGAAAACCGTATCCACACGGCCAACTCCAGGCCATTATCTGTACTATGCGCGGCATCATGGAGTCCAATAGGTTGTTCTTTATTAGGAATTTCAACGCTGAGCGGAAATTGCTGATACTGGAATCATAGTATTGTTCCCACAGGTCGCCATTGCAGAACGAAAACTCGTAGATACGTTCTACATAGAAGACCATTGCTTCTGCTAACGTGTCGGCTGATGGAGCCAGTTTCTTGAAGTCAGACAAAGCTTTTCGGCACACGCTGAAACGGCACTGGGGATTGCGCGAAAGGTCGTCGTCAAACTCCTTGAGGACTATTTTCTTGAAATTCTCTAATTCACCCTTCTCGTCGGGATTGACAAAGTAGTCGAGGTATTCCCGTGCCTCTTTTCTGGCATCATATAGTTCCAACACTACATTGATGACTTCCTCCTTGCTCATCCCTGCGAGCAGCTTTTTCACCTGTGACTTGGACATTCTCTTTGGTTTTTTGATGGTATGCTTGATGCAGATAATGCTATTTCTTCAACAATTCGGAAAGCAGTTGTAAGCCTTTTTCGGTAAGATAGTAGGCCTGGTCGCGACGTTTATATGCATCAGGATAAAGGCTACTTACGTAACCGAAATCAATTGATGGATGCAGATAGCGCTTCCTGAAATTGTCTTCTCCTTTTAATTGCATTGACGCCATTATTTCACGGGCGGTTTTCGTATCACCACGAATGGCCTGTATTATTCTAATTAGTTTTTTATCAACAAGCAAAGTTTCTGTATCTCTTTCTGTACCTCTTTCTGTACCTCCTTCTTGTGCTTCTGGTCTCCATAGAACAGCCCTAAAATCTTCATCTTGATGGAATTCAGGTTTGCGAAGACCATTTTCAACACATCTATCAATAATGTCAGTAGTTCCTGTCCCCAACTGTTCAGTTCATATAGATGATGTTCCCTTATTGCCGCAAAGCGGTTTCTAGTTTGTTAACCCATGCACGGAAATGCGGACATCGAGCAAGCAGGGTGGGCATTCCGTGTTGTTGAAGAATCTCGATGCCATATAAAACCTTCTCGTATCCTGGTATTAGCTTAATTAGTCTAACCGAAGGTGCTGTGTTCGGTTGGTCATTGATGTCTTCTGGATTTGGGTAGTCGTGAATAACTTGTAGCATTTCCGTTCTCTTGAACTCTGATGTCTCAAATAATGCATCAACACCATTTATTGATGAAAAAACCAATGCCTCAAATTCATGCAGCTGAATATAGGGAATTAGATTATCAAAAGTACATTGTTGAGCACTTTCGATATCTTCCTTCAATTTTCCTTCAATATATTCTACTTGTTGAAGATGTGTGTGGAAGGTGGAAGAATCTTGTTTGCCGGGAAAACTCGATGGCAGGCGGTAAAAATCAAGCATAGTGGAGACAATGACGTCATTCTCATAGAGAGTGTTGATAATATCCTTCTTTACATCAGAATATTTTGAAATTCCACCATTTGACTTCTTTATCTTGAAGCACTGGATACTGTTATACAATCCCAATGATGTGAAATGCGGGGAAAGAATGTTGTTAACGAAACTTTCCTCGGCATCTCCTTCTACAATAATCACTAATCTTTTCATAATGCTTTTGGTTGTCCGTTAATAACGCTTTTTGCCCATAGCTCACCAAGAGAGTAGTCTTCAAGCCATCTCTCTAATTGTTCTCTATTCAGTCTTTCAAAAACTGATTGACCATCACGACGGTCAACAGTTATTACATCTTCAGGTTGAAAATAGTTGATGAGGCTAACCGATTGAGTAGAAATAATAATCTGACAACCACGATCTGCAGCGGATTTAATCATACCTGACAACTTGGCAATTGCCACAGGGTGCAAACCTAACTCCGGTTCATCAATAATAATTACCTTTGGAAGATCTGGTTGTAAAAGTAAGGCTGAAAGCGCAATGAATCGGATACTTCCATCCGACAAGTCGTTAGCGTCAAAATACCTATTATGATTATCCTGTTCTGTCCATACAAGAGCTATTTGGGAATCATCCAAAACTGATGGTTGCAAGTCGAATCTTTCAAAATAGGGCATTACTGAACGAATAGTCATTTCTATACGTTTCAGGGTTTTTGGATGCTTTTGTTGAAGAGCGTATAAGAAGGCTGGCAGATTACCCCCATCTATTGCTAAAGACCTATTGTCTTCTAATTTCGCCTTACTGCGCAAAGGAGAACCTTTCTCAGTATCATGAAAGTGGTATATCTTGTAACATTGAATGTAATCTTTCAAATATTGATTTCTTGGATATGTAGAGTCTTTGATTGTGCTTTCTGAAAGATTGTTCTTGGGATAGTCACTTCCGGTAAAGAGACTCGTCTCAGTCGCAATGAATAATGTATCATCATCCGTTGGCTGAAGTTTTACAGAATATGCATTCATCCCAAAGCCAAGATACCCTTCTATCTCGGATGTCTGTTTTCTTCCATAATGCAACAGCCTATCAACACCACTTTGTCTTGAATAGGACTGTAGTCGTTGTTCATAAATGGCATTAATAAAGCCAAAGAACGAGATAAAGTTAGACTTTCCAACGCCATTTGATCCAATAAGGATATTGATGGGATTTAAGTTCAAATCTAATTCTCTAATAGATTTGTATCCTTTTATTTTGATTTTATTTAATATTACTCCCATAAATAACAAAGTGTTAATATATCAAATAACGTGTTTTTTCTGGTTTTCGTATGTGCGCTTTTAATTTAGGCATTTCTGAAAGCATTGGGAGTATTTGAGTTCGATGGCAACCTCTATTGCTTTCTTTGTATCTTCTGGGTAATAGGATAAAGATTATTGTATTTCGGATTGCAAATCTTCATAATATTTTGCGCCAGATTTCAAATCTGCCGCAACTAAGAATAGCCGCCGCTACGGGATGTTGTTTCTTTCATAAAACCATCGAACCAATCTCTCTCATTCTTGTTCCTTTTATAATTAGTCATAATATAGGAATTAAAGTCAGCCATCGGACTGATATCCCATTCTCTTCCATTCTCATTTAGCTTAGCATTTGACTGTATGAATGCGTTTATAACTCTCGGGAAACCAATTTTTTTAAATGTATCACTATATTGAAATAATATGTCTATAGATGTAATGACAATGGGATAGTATGAGACGTCTCCTAATCTTTCTGCCATAAGTTTCTTAGACCATCTATTAACAATACTCATTAGTCCAGGTTGAACAAATCTTGGATCTTCCAAAACGATAATTGGATAATAATCTACCTCGTCAGGTATACTATTGTCGAATGGGAAGTTGTCATCTTCTATTCTTTCGATCTCTGTTATTAGTTGAGTTACGCCGACAGGCTCATTCTTCTTCTTTTGTTTTCGTGATTTATCAATATTTTCTGTTGCTTCATATATTTTCAATTTGAGGATTCCAAGAAACTCTTGCAAATCTGCTTTGTCTTTCAGTACGCCATTTAGTTTAAACGCTTTGCATTCAAACAAGATTATCGATCCTCCTCTTCTGATATAGAAATCTGGCTGATTCGGACATTCTTCAATTATTTGCGAAGTAGGGAATGAATATTCTTTTTTTCCAGAACATAGCTTTATAGTCTTAAGGAATAGCTCCTGCTCAACAAACTGTTTATTGTAAAAATTGGAGAAGCCATCTCCTTCCCATACATTCTTGATATCAAAGAATAGACTATTATAAGTACGCTCTAATAATAGTTGTAAATTATAAACATAATATGTTTTGTCAGATACACGAATTAGAGGCTTTGCCCTGAACGTTCTATAGTCAACATTATCTTCTCTTCTGTCGTTATCTTCATTGGAGTATGGGATAACTTCATCAATATCAAGTGCCAATATATCAGCAATATGCTGATGGAACAATCCATCCTGTATTTGTATCCTGTTAAAATCCAGCGACCACAGACCTCTTGGGTTTTTCTGTTGTTGATTGGTACATAGGGTAAATATAGAGTATATTGTAAGTATATATTGCCTGTAGTCAGTAATACGCCAATAATCTAATAATCGATTAAGAACGGCAGGGTGATGTTGCTCTAAAAAGACAAATAATTCGTTTGCGTAAAATGTTTGAGTTCTAAAAATGGAATGTAATTGAGTGTAGTTAGTGTCATTTGTTGCAAATGTATTGAAGTATACTAATTCGTCAAGTTCTACATGTCCTTTATTAGTATAGCTAAAAAGTTTTTGGTTAATCCAAAGTAAGACCTTGAACATATCATATTCAAAATCCTCATCTGCTCCAGTATGATTAAACTCGTTAGGTGGAATTGAAAAAGTCACTCTTAGGAGTTCAAGAGATGTCTTTGTTGTAGTAAAACAAATGTCATCAACTCCTAATTTCTTCAACGATAATGAAACCCTTGTATTCAGTTGTTGAATGTGTTTCTCGCTAATCTTTGAAAAAAAAGGAGTGCTTTGTAAGAAAGCGTTTCCATACGAATGTCCCAAAACACATACTCCTTTGACGATTAATTCACGACTATATTTTTTTAATATGTCCTCAATATTGATAGGTTCATCTTTAAATACGTCATCATACTCTAATATTTTTTGAACCATTATCTCCATATTAAATCAAGGGATATAAAACTTTATTAGACGATGCTACCTTTTTATAGTATCCATTCAAAGTCCATTACAATCGATACTGATTATGTCAATTTGATTTTGAAGTTGCGTTGTCAGGGTGTTTCATAGTTGATACTTGCAGTTAATTGTTTTTATTTAGACGACCTTTTTTTTCAGCCAATTTACTCTTTTTTGCATCACATTCACCACATTCATTCTATATCCTTCACTCTTGATTCAATATTAGTGCTCATGAAAGTGTATAGCTTTTTAAGGATGGACTAGTAACAATCATTTCAGTCTACATTAAAGGGAGTCCCAAAATTCTTGGGATTGTTGATCCATATCTAATGCGTCATTATAATATGGGCTGTCAAAAGGACTAATATAATCATCGTCAACATGTCTGCGGAATCCGTTAAGGTAGGATTCTAAGCGAATATCCTCTGCTTTGTAATTTTCGTTTTTTATCAGTTCTTTTCTAGAAAGATGATAGTCAAAACATTCATTCGTAAAGAGTCTTTTCTCACCATTGAGATCCCAACGAACAGCTTCGTTAGTAAAAATATGAATATCATACAAAATATCATATGATATGGAAGGGTAACCACCAATTGTATGATTACCCATAATAAACAGAGTTTCTAATGGCAGATTGGGCATTCTTCTTATTGATCCACATACCATTATATCGTATAAAGATATTTGAGTCTTGATGGGTATACAATAATCCCTGCCATCCCTTAATGGCAGAATCGATTTTATTCCACCGCTCTTGATCCAATAGGGGAGCTTCCATTCTGTTCCACTTTTTAATGTGATTTTTAACGGTGACAGGTCATATAGCGACCAGTATCCGGAACAGGCACAAAATTCATATAAGGCATCTTCTAAGGCATCTTCTTGAGAACGATTTTTCCAATGCCCTCCCCAATTACAAGCCAAAATGTTCTCTTTTTGGTACAAGTGATATTGTGTAAATCCACCGAATAGAAAATCACCGTTTATTGTGTATAAATCATATAGACCTTGGAAAGAGTTGTGGATATAATCACCATCATAACCTGCAAAAATATAATTGCCAACAATTTCGATTATACAGTATTTAAAATCAATAATAAGTTTTCCAGATTTATTCAAACAGCCTAAACGATAATATTTTTCTCGGTTATCGTATGGTAAATGGTAACTATTCCATGCGTTTACCAGTTGATCATGTGTTTCCCATCCTAAAATGACAATCTCCTTTTTTGTAATCCATTTGTCTATGTATTCCTGGTTATCCCATGGATATGTATTCTCTTTCTTTTTGCCGTCATTTTTTACACTGATGCGTTCGGTTTCTTTCTTATACTCCACCTTTGCATCCTCAATCTCTTCTACTGCTGCAACTATCGGAACTGTTTCGAACTCAATTTTTGTATCACAACTTGGATATGAACCATCTTGAGGGTTCCACGACTCGGATAACTGAATTAAATCTTCTATTGACATGTTATTCTTGTTTAGATGTTTGAAGTTGTGGAGGCCTCTCGACCTCCACAACTTGGGTTTGCAATCTATATTAGATTACATTTCGGAGAGTTTCTTGTAACCCTCGTAGCGCAGTTTGGCATTGCGCTCGGTGGCGACGAAGAGTTCTTCGGCCTCCTGGGGGCACCCCGAAGGGGAACCGAACACCTTATTATCAAAATTAAATGCAGTGAGGAAGGTCTTTTCTCTACCTTCTCCCCAGGAGCATTCTTCGGCACCGCAGCGTGGGTGGGCAAACTGCGCGTAGGTACTATAAAAAGCTTTCATCTTTCCATCCTCAACATGCGCGGAGCACCGGCGGCCACGCCGACGGTTTAGGCCTGCATCACAAGCAGCAGAGGACGGCCCCAGCGGGTATCCTTTCTTTTGCCATTCATTATAAACCACCAATCCCATTCCTATTTGATAACGCCATTTTTATAAATCCAATATTCCGCTTTGAATAACGCCATTTTTTGATAAATATTGCCCGCAGGGCTACCTATTTTTTTGTTAGGAGTAAGAGTCCAACTGCATATTATTGAATGATGAGGGAAACATGGCTCGCAGATATAAAAAAGGAGAAACAAATTTGTTCCTCCTCAAAGTATATCAACTTTGATATAATTGGGCGGGCGGCGTTGCTCGTCCCAAGTAAACAACTCTCTTATTCGGAGAATTGTACCCAGCCGCCCTACTTGTAACACCAGGCCAAAGACCGATATTACTTGGGTTACTTTATCTTTCTTCGAGGTTGTTTTTTTCGACTTTCTCATATCAATTATTTTTTTGATGATTTGAAATACGGTATCTGCTAAGAACAATGTAAACAATATGGTTACAATGACAGGAGGTACGGCAACTCCGAGTAATTGAGTAAAATATACCAAAGGACTCGCACAAAATATGTAACATAAAAACGTCATGAGATTGCTTTTATTGTGTACCAGTGTAAATAAAAAAACATGATTTTTTCACCAGGCTGGACCGTCTCTTTTCTAGGAATGATTCTCATTATCACAAGAATAATTTACTTTTCAATATAATAAAAGAAGATTTGTGGCGTTATTTTTATATTATTATTTTGCGATATGAAAAACAGAGAAGAAAAACTAGTGCAAATAAAAAGTATTGCTCCAGAAACCGCAATACATAGTCTTCTTGAGGAATTATTGAATGAGATGGGATTCTCCGATGTGCATATTACACATGAAAAAGGCGGCAAGAGCGAGGATGGGAAAGATCTCATTTGTTCATATACGAATTCAATTGTCGATACGAAAGAATGGTGGGCGTTTGTCGTAAAAGCAGGCGTGATTAAGGGCAATTCGACACAAGTACAGGAGATTATTGCTCAGACAAACGAATGTTTTACATTGCCATATGAAAATGTAATCAATGGTCTCCGTGTCAATATCAGCAAAGTGGTAATAGTTACAAATGATCATTTTTCCAATGAAGCGGAACGCAAAATTAGGACAGCCCCCAATATCCAAAAAGCAAACATTGATTTTTGGGATGCTGAAAAATTGGTCAAATTCATTGATGAAAAATATCCACAGTATTGGTTAAAAGGAAGTAGAATATATAAAAAGTATATTGACGCATTCTCCAAACTAATAGAAACCGACAGCTTTTCAAAATCACTAGGTGTTAGTGATAAGAAAATGAAACGATTGTTAGATTGTGCGATTGAACCCAAAATATTGGAAAGAGTCGAGTTAGATGATGGATCATTTCAATGGAAAGCGAGAAAGACAAATTCTATAGTAAGACTTGAAGATAATACAATCATTATTGGGGAACCTGGATCTGGAAAATCCACATTGTTCAAGACATTATCAAAAGATATTATTGAGCAAAATTCTTTGAGGAATGATGCCGAATTTTACCCTATAATAATTAACTTTAATTCATTAAAGAGTGCCAAATACAATTTGGTCAATGCTGTAAGGGAGTATTTTTCCTCAGACTGGAATCGAGATTTGTTGATAGATGGAGAGGAAATCATAAAACAGGGTAACTGTGTTATCTTTATTGATGCTTTAGACGAGCTCCCGCAAGTGTCCGACAAAGAGAAAGCTTTAAGGGCTATAAACGATTTTCATAGCATTTACCCTGAAATAAAAATTATTTGTTCCTCCAGACCTTCAGAATATCTATTTTATAATTGTACAAACTTAGGATTTAAGTATCACGAAATATCCCGTTTAGATAGAGGACAGATTCAGAACTTTATAAATTCATATTTTGCAGATAATATCGTAAAATCAAAACGTCTTCTTAAATCTCTTAAAGAAACAGATATCCTAAACAAACTACCTCAAACACCACTTACGGTTGCACTAATCACTGTAATATTTGATGAAAAAGAGGTGGAAATACCTGCTACCATTACTGATTTGTACAGACAGTTCGTTGATTTACTCATAGGGAAATATACACCAGAAAACACACTTGATATTATTGAGGTTGGCGCAAAGCACAGGCTTTTATGCTATCTGGCGAAAAAACTACATGTTGAACGCAAACAAAGTATTAGCACCGCAGATTTTCAAAAACTCATTGTGGACTATTCTACAGAAAGAGGGCAAATAATGGATGCGTCAAAGATAGCTGAAGATATTATTTCAAATACAGGTTTGCTTTTTATTAACGAAACTGGAGAGATCCAATTCAAACATTTGTCATTCCAAGAATATTTTACCGCATACGAAATATTCCATCACAATCAGGCAGAACGTTCTTTATTTGTGGATCAATTCAACAACTTATGGTGGCAGAATGTTGCCATTTTCTACGCTGGCATGACAAAAGATGCTCCAGACCTTCTAACTGAAATAATGGAGAAAAGCAAGCCCAAATGTTTTAATGAGTATATCTCAAATACTGCTGGTATTGGTAAATTATTGCAAGCACTCTATAATACCCCCATCGAAAACAGACAAAGTGGGGTTGCTCGGGGGCTTGACAATATTGAAGAAGCCATTGAATCAATACTACAAAGTAAAGAAAAGAACATGGATGTATGGCGTAATTTTTCAAAATATGGATTAATGCAGATTATTGGCTCTTGGTTCACGATGAGTTATTGGTCAATCACCTTGGTGGAACCTCTAAAAAGATTATTTGACGAAAGAATTATTCAGATTGGTGATGATAGATCTAAACATGAACAAGATAATTTCGAATACAAATTATATCTAATATGCTCGGTTTTAGCAAGTGAAGACTTTGTTTCATTTGAACAATATAGGAAATTGGTAGAGCAATATAAATCCCAAGACCTCAGTCTATTTGCTGTGTTAATGACACATTACCGAAACACACAGAGATATTTGCCTGATGAATACAAAAACGATGAAAATCTGCAATGGGCAGGGAAGAAACTATTGAGACGAGAGCAGTCATTAGGTGACATTGCACCTTATGTCAACACGCCTGTGAATAAGCTTTTAGCACAATCATCAGACAAGGCAAATGTCTAAATACTATTAGAAATATCTTGTAAGTAAAACAGGAGTGTTGTAAAAAAACTCTCCTGTTTTTGTCAAATAATGATCCATCGATACAACAGCCAATTAAATAATACTGATAGGCCTAAGTTTTTATACGACGGACTATTCGTATTATTGGGGAAAATGCAAGGCCGAGGAGGAAGGAGATTAGGAGGGGTTTGATGGGGGATTTGGGGTTGATGGGTTGAATGGGGCTAATGGGGGAGGTTTGGGTGGTTTCTTTGGTGGTGCTGGTGGTTTCGGATTGGGTGAGGTGATGGGATTGGGTGGCAGTGCGGTCGCGAGAGGTTATCTTTTCGCGGTCGCGGTTGGTGGTGAGTCTGGTGGTGTCGCCGGTCTCGTTGGTTTGGACGAGGATGGTGGTGGTTTCACGGATGGTGTCGTGGAGGGTGAGAGTGACGGTCTCTACTACGGTGTCGTGGACGGCTTCACTGTGGGTCTGCTGCGTGACGGTCTTGCTGCTTCTGCAACTCACTGTAAACAGGGCAAGCGTCGCTATGAGGGCAGTCGTTAATCTTCTGTATCGCATTTCTCAAATGGTTTACTTCGGTACGTAATTCCCTGACTTCATGCCGCAGGGGATCGGCGATGTTTTCCTTGAACTCCTCGACGTACATTTTCGACAAGTTCATGTCTTTTTGGCGGTTGTCGGCCTTCAGGCTTTCGACCTCCTGCCGATGACGGCGGCGGTCGAACAGCCAGCCGCCACCGGCGACGAGGGTTAGGACGGATAGGATGATGTTCCAAAGGTTGTTCATATTTCAGTAAATCTTGATATTCTCCTATGCGCCTGACGGCGCAAGAAATCTTGTAAATCTTGTAGATTATTCCGCTTTCAGCGGTTAAAGTTTGTTCTCCCTTCTCCATTGCTGGACGTCGAAACAGGGGCAGGTGCGGTTGGCGAACTCGTTGTGTCCGTGGATGGAGGTGATGGGGTACTCTTCCATCAGGTCTCGGACGAGCTGGAGGAGGGCGAGGCACTGGGCTTCGGTGCGGGTGTCGGCGGGATGCCCGTCGGCGTCGAGGCCGCCGACATAGGCGATGCCGACGCTCTGGGCGTTGTGGCCAGGGCAATGGGCTCCGACCTCCTTGACGGGGCGGCCCGAATGGACGCTGCCATCAGGGTAGATGACATAGTGATAGCCGATGTCGTGCCATCCGAGGCTTTTATGGTAGCGACGGATGCTCTCCACGGTGCAGTTGGCATCAGGGCGGGTGGCGGTGCAATGGATGACGATTTCGGTAATTGTTCGCATTTCTTTGTGGGTTTGATGGGACTAATGGGGTTAATGGGTGTCTTTGGGCTGCGACGGTGTCGCAGCATACGCAACAATAGAATGGATAGAGGCGATAGATACGATAGAGTTTAAGAGAGAGGGCTGGGGTGGATCCTTGCCCCTGCCCTCTCGGGGTTAGTCAGGGATTAGGCGGCGGTGAGGTAGAGGATGTTGACGGTGTCGCCTTTGGCGTAGTGGGAGGGGTCTTTGAAGGTGATCTTGCCTTCAGTTACGGTGTAGTCGGTGGGCGGCTGCATCAGGCCATTGACGAAGACACCCACGGCACTTTCGGCATAGGGCGATTTGGTGAGGGTGATTTCTGGGGTGAAGTCCACGCTGTCGATGGTCAGGATAGGAGGGTTGGGGAAGGCGATGCTCTTCTCCGTGGCCACGATCTTGCCGCTGGAGAGGGCGAGGCTTACGATGGCCTTGGTGGTGGTGCCAGTACCGGCGGTGTTGGTGGTGTTGACACCTGTGACAGGAAGAGCAGTCTTGGCGACCTTGACGGCGGTGCCTTCTTTGGTGACGGCAGAGACATACTTGCCTGTTTCGGCACTGCCGCCTGTGACGGACTGGAGAGCACCACCTATGGCGTTGCTGACGGCATTGTCGATTTTCTCACTTGTTGCGGCTGCGGTGGCCAGCTGGTCGGTCAAGGATGACCAGTCATCGGATGCGGAGGGCGACACTACGCCGTCGAGTTGTTTTACTTTTAATTTTTGCATTGTTCTTTGTTTTTGGGTTTAATGGGCGATACGGGTTTAATGGGTTTTGCTTTTCGTTGCAATGATATTGCAACATACTTGACAAATCTGTTTAATGGTTTAATGGGATGGCTTTGAGGATGATTTCGTCGTCGCTCTCGATGCCGGGGATTTCGATGCCGTCGGCCTTGGTGCCATCGGTCAACTCTTTGTAGTCCTTGCCGAGGGTGTAGCGGAGGCCGTTGATATAGACTTCCGAGGTTCCAGCGACAAAGGGCTGTCGGCTGATGAAGAGTCCTGACAAGAAATCAATGCTCGCGGCCTTGATGATGCGCGGCACCAAGTCGGAAAGACGGACTTGTGCGGCGTTGCCGTCGGAGTCGTAACCCAAGGTGTTGAGCTTGGGGACGGACACGGGGTCGGCGGTCGGGAGGGTGGTGATTTCTAAATCTTCCACTTTACGAATTGAAAATTGAGAATTGAAAATTGAAAATCTTTGGGTTTAGTGGGGCTAATGGGCTTGATGGGCTTTTGCGACAACTAAAGTTGTCTACACCGAACGAAGCCTTTTCAGCTGGTGAGGGTCAGGGGTCTGCTGTGGAGGGCGAGGGGACGCCCTCCGACGAGCAGACGGAAGACCCGACGAGGCAGTCAGGGCGTAACGGTGTTGAGTTCGGGCTGGAGATAGACGGCGGCGGAGTTGATGCCGCCGTAGCTGTTGACGGAGGCGAGAATGGCAGAATTGCTCTGGTAAGTGGCCAATGCGGAGTTCTCGACATAGAAGAACTGCGTGCTGACCTTCAACGTGCCATCGGCCCCCTCATGGCTATGTACCCAGACAGCGGCACCGTTGGTTATCTCCTCTGAAGTGGCAAGACAATTGTCGGCAACGGAGAAGCCAATCTTTTCCACGATATTCCACAGAGGCGTATCGTCGGCAGTGTTGAGCACAACCTTGTAGCCTTTGATAGAGGCACGAGGAGTACGGGTCACGGCATCGACAGACTGCTTACCATGGAAGAAAGTGAGCTGATCGCCCTCGAGAAACGATGTGTTGTTGTCGATGACAGCCTGCGAGAACTGCGCCACGGTGGTTGTTGCGGAGATGGAGAGAGAGCCGAGAGCCACGCTGCTGACCAGTTTGTTGTTGCTGTTCTTGGCCATACTGATGCTGGGCAGGGAGCCACGTGTAATCTGGTAGGGCGCGAGGATGGCCCCGCCGTTGAGTTTCATCCGCTTGGTGATATAGACCTTGACGACCCCGAGGTTGGCCTGGATGAAGGCGTTGTAGACCGACATGTGTGTGGGCAGTTCCTCGAAGCCACGGCGCAGCATAGAGTCGAACTGCTTGTAGATAGCGCCGAGGTTGGCCCACTGGGTGCGGATGTTCATTTGCTGCTGACTGCGACGGGGAGTGATGGGCTTGACGGGGGCTTCGCTGACGACGGTGCCCACCTTGGTCTGACGGTAGATATACTCACCTACCTTGCCACGAATCTTAGTGTTGATTCCGAAAATTTTTGCCATTGTGTTTTACTTTTTAATGTTATACATTTTGTTTGTTCGTCTTCTTGGCGTGTCGGCATGTGCACCTACCGGCGGGCTTTAAAAGACGGGGCAAAAGTACAAGGGTGGCAAAAAACGAATTCGGGGATTGCGGGGTTAAGTGGCTATAAAAGAGGATATGGGAGGATAAAGGAGGATATGGGGCGAGAATTGGGGTGTGGAGAAGGGTGCAAAAGGAGGTGACTCACCCCGATTTTAGTGAAAATCGGGATGGATGGGGCAATAAAAAAGCCACGGCAAGCGTGAGGGCTTGCCGTGCTTTTTTAAGACTATGAATTCTGCCGTGTAGAAGAAACTATTTTACTGCCGATTCTGGATATACAATTAAAAATGGGCTAATAAGGAAAGACTTATCGATAACACATATCTGTATTTGAGGATGTAAATTCAATTGTGCGGGTCGATTGGGGGGTGTCGGAAAATCAACAATAAAATTATGGTCTTGCCATTCTGATCTGGCTCTGATTGCTTTATAGTTAAAATCCCGTCCTAACTCACCCTTTACGAACTCAATAAGTTTAGGAACTTTTATCTTTTTATTTGGAAGTTTTTCTTTTAATACCGAATAGAAATCCCTAAATAGTTTCAAATGTTTGGGATGACCTACCAAATCAAGATAATTGTGATTATCGTAATCATATGATGACTGGCAAATAATGTAGTTGGAGTTATATCCAGCTTGTCTTGCCCAATTGCTGGCCATAATTATCTCATCATCCCAGAAATAGTATCCATTACCAAGCCATGCATTTGACCTAGAGCATGGGAACGGGCCACAGTCCTCTACCTCATCATAATTGTCACGATCCTCCAATGTTTGATATATAACGCATTCGGTCATAATCGGTGTGGGATCTTTTATTTGACAACTGTGTTCTCTTTCAGGAGAGTATTAAGTGCGGTCAAATTTAATGTGGGAAGAACTATGGGTTTAATGTTTGCTTGCAGTGTAATTGTACTAACAAATGCGCGAATATATGGGAAAGCAATTGCTATACTATTACTATAAAAATATTCAGGAATGTTCTCTAGGGTTATACTATCCTTAAAGACATACGCGGCTTCGCAGTTTATAGAAATAAAGGGCGTTGAATTTTTTTTATTGTCTCTCTTTGCAGTAAAAAGAAACTTTAGGATAAATCTCTTTTCACTTTCGATAAGAACACCACTTGGAATAAAATCCAAAAAAATAGATTCGGGAATATCTTCGCAATCTATATTTGCATTAAGTATTCTGAACCTATCAAATGAGAAAGCCGCAGAATCTGGTTTCATGACGTTAAGCTGCTAATGAGTAATTATCACTTTCAAAAACATCCATATTTAAAGCCTGGCTTTTTCTAATGGAAATCGAATAGTATTCTTCATGGTATTGAAGAAATTCTTCCACATAAGGACCACAAGCATCAAATTGCTCATATTGAGCAAAGCGGGCTTCGAGTTCCTCCTGTGAATATTTAGAGAGTCTCTGCTGCAATAATTCTGCAAGATATTCCATGATACACTATGATATATTAAGTTATAAATTGTTTTTATTCAAAAAACTACATTCTATGCATAGAATATAATTAGTTTTGCAAAGATATGAACATTTTTTGAACCAGCAAAATTTATTTTCATTTTGATGGTAAAAATGATGGTGGTGAGGTATGGAATGAAGGGAGTGCTGGTGGAGATGTTGGCATTACTCTTGATGGTGATGATAGAGATAATAATTGAGGGCGAGGCCGGAGGTCTCGCCCTTGTTGTTTTTGGGGGGGTGTTGATGGTGGTGGGTGGGGTTAGGGTTCACCTAAAAAGGAGAAGATGATTTGGATTTGTTTTGGGGAGAGGATTTTGCGGGGGCGGGAGTAGCCGGTGGCTTGGAGGGCGGCGAGGAGGGGTTTGTTGGAATGGATTTCGTGGGCGAGGAGTTTTCCTGCGCTCTCCTTGCTGTGGTCGGGGAAATAGGCCATAGCCAAATCTTGCTTGAACTTGTACATAATAATGAAAATTTAAATGAAACAATAGGCCCGGAGGCCAAAATTAGAATCATAGTAAATTTCATATCATGCACCGAGTCGCCAGCAAGACCATAAAAAGAGAGCCACGGCAGGCGAGTGAAATGCTTGCCGTGGCGATTTAGTATGGATGATTTGTTCCTAATGTAGTTTGTGAAAAATGTGTGGATAGTAATCAAGAATGGTCAGAGTGATTTCTCCATTAATTGTATCGTAGGTGAAGTCTGTTCCTCCAAATCCGTCCTCTTTAAAGATAACACCATCTTTTACACCATCAAATGAATAGTTTGTCTCAATTGTTCTGGCACCAGTAAGTTCGCCTTCGTATATTGCTTTTCTGAAAAGCAATGCAATAGTATCCGACATGAAAACCAACGTCTCTTCCCAGTATGTGTCAGCAATATTAGAGTTTACCATTTTACCTTCCCATGCAGTATTGACTAACGATATTTTAGCGGGAAAGGGTTGGTCGGGTACCTCGTTGATTTCTTCTTTTTGACAAGATGAAAATGCCAGAATGCAAGTGACACAAAACAATATAACGATTTTTTTCATAGCGTATGTTATTTGCCATAATTATTCAACCGTATTTCATTTAAACATGCTCTAAGACATGCATCAAATGAACTATAGTGCGGATTCATACTTCCTTGGTCTTTCGAGCAACGCTTTTGGCATTCCCAATCTGACAAATTATCATAGTCTCCATAAGCAGCAGGTAGGAAACCATGTGTTCTCCACAATTGATCAGCTATAATAGATAAGGCGAATTCTTCGCAAGGCTTACATGCTGGAAGCGTAAACTGGTGATTAGGATGTGCTGCAGTAAACAATTCAAGTCCGCTCATTGATAAGTCGAAGATATTCTTTAGTTGCATGTTTGAAACCCCAATGAAGCTATAAAAAGCATCTAAATCATTGTCGTCACATATCTTCATCAGAAGGAGAGAGTCGTTTTGGTACGCTACATTGCAGGCATGATTAATGTTACATATTGCAGTGTCAAGTTTTCTAGCAATATCAGCCAGTGCGAATCTTTCTCCCATGGTTGCACCGATACAAGATGTTATTTTCTTTGTTGATGAATTCTGATGACAATAACCGAGAGTGTCCAATAGACTCCGCAGGTCAATCAAATCATTTATAGTAATGGAATTTGCCATCTGGCCTTTTGTAGCACGTTCAATTCTTCCCAATTTAACCAACGCAGAATCAGAACATATCAGACAATCGTTTCCATCTGGCTTGAAATTGAGATTATTATGCAAGTACTCTTCGAGTTCCTGAAGTATAATGGCACGGTATGCCAAGAGCATTTCGCTGGATATACCTGTAACCTTATAGAAATTGATAGTGTCGTTATTGGCACAAACCGAAAGGAATGACGTCGAGTCGGCCTGATAAGCACTGTCGCAAGCAGCATAGTAGGCAACCATGACGTTATGAAGTTGATTCAGAGTCGAGCCTCCTTTGGCTGACACATACGAGGGATTGACAATCATGAGCGGTCGATAGATTCTTGATTAACAGTTGCCCGTTGATAATAAGGCGGTGTCGAGCATGCTTAAGATAGGGTAATGGCGTTATCAAAAGAAACGCCCTATAGCCGTGAAATTAGATGAC
>Ga0247611_10001108_pt1 | contig 49766 bp, 36 predicted proteins | sample 177DNAGHGhighgp2_FD_192422 | JGI IMG/M metagenome (GOLD analysis project Ga0247611, IMG submission 192422) | Sheep rumen microbial communities from Palmerston North, Manawatu-Wanganui, New Zealand - 1770 DNA GHGhigh gp2 | ecosystem: Host-associated > Mammals > Digestive system > Stomach > Rumen... | reverse complement strand
GCCAATTTCTACTACATGGACTACAAGAACCAGCTCGTGCTCAACGGCAAGATCAACGAGATCGGGGAGCTCATGGCCGAGAACGTGCCCGACAGCTACCGTCTGGGTGTGGAGCTCACCGCCGGTTACCGCTTCACCGACTGGCTGCGCTGGGATGTGAATGCCACCTTCAGCCGCAACCGCATCAAGGACTACGTGGGCTATGTGAGCGACTATGACGCCGACACGTGGAATGAGATGTGGACCCAGACCGCGATCCATGCCGGGAGCACCACCATCGCCTTCTCGCCCAGCGTGACCGTGGGTAGCCTGATTGCCCTGGATTACAAGGGGTTTGCCGCCAGCCTGCAGTCGCAGTATGTGTCGCGGCAGTATCTTGACAACTTTGAGCGCAAGGAGGACTCGCTGGATCCCTACTTTGTCAACAACCTGAGTGTGGCCTACACCCTCAAGTTGCCGCACATCCGCAGCATCACCGTCGGTGCTACGGTCTATAACCTGTTTAACGAGAAATATGAGACCAACGGTTACTCGATGACGAGCGCCCTGTATCCTGGCGGCAGCAAGGAGAACCCCTACACCCTGGCCAGTGACCCGCGCTTCTATCCCATGGCCGGCATCAACGCCTTGGGGCACATCACATTCAGGTTCTAACTCTTTACAGAGAAACTTGAGGGTTTTGATTGATGGAGGCGATTGTGGAATACTTTAGCGACATGACTTGGGTCAAGGCCATCGACATGGCCGGCCTGGTGCTGGGCCTGGTGTACCTGTGGCTGGAGTTCAAGGCCAGCATCTGGTTGTGGTTGGTGGGCATCATCATGCCCATCGTTCATGGCTACCTGTACTGGGCGCGGGGACTGTATGCCGACTTCGGTATGGAGGTGTATTACGTCCTGGCCGCCGTCTACGGCTACGCCGTTTGGCGCTGGGGTCACGGCAAGGCTGGGGCAGGGGAGAAGGCCGTGGAGCGGCCCATTACGCACTTCCCGCTGCGGCAAGTGCTGCCCGTGACGCTCATCGGGTTGGCACTGTGGGCGGTTATCTATTGGATCCTGATCACGTGGACCGACAGCACCGTCCCCCTGTGCGACAGTTTCACCACTGCACTGAGCATGGTGGGCTTGTGGGCACTGGCACAGAAGTATGCCGAGCAATGGCTGTTGTGGTTTGTTGTGGATGCGGTCTGCACCGTGTTGTATGTCTACAAGCAGATTCCCTTCACTGCGGCCCTATATGCCTTCTACACAGTGATGGCACTTGTGGGTTACCGCCAGTGGCTCAAGAAAATCAGCACCACGAGCAACTGATTATTTTCAAACAACTTGAACAATAACAATAAACAACAAAAACAACTGTAATGTATTGTTGTTCAGGTTGTTTGCTGTTGTTGTTCTTGTTGTTTGAGGTCGGGGTGACGCAGGGACTGGATGTAGTCGTGCAGGTGCTTGTAGAATGGGTGGCGCGTCATGGTCGATGCGTCGCCCAGGATGAGGAGTTTCATGCGGGCGCGTGTGATGGCCACGTTCATGCGGCGCAGGTCGCGCAGGAAGCCTATCTGGCCCTTGTCGTTGGCCCTGACCAGCGAGATGAGTATCACGTCGCGTTCCTGCCCCTGGAAGCCGTCGACGGTGTTGACCGATATCAGGTGTCGGAAGGGTTTGAAAAAGGCCCGTTTGTTGATGAGGCGCTTGAGATACTGCACCTGTGCCCTGTAGGGTGAGATGATGCCCACGTCGATGCTGTCGTCCAGGACTCGTTGTTTGCCGATGCGCTGCAGGTAGATTTGCAGGATGCTCAGTGTGAGGCTCGCTTCGCCCTTGTTGACGCGCCCGAAGGTCTCCCCGATGAACTGCTCCCTGAAGTTGTCGCGCTCGTCCTCTCCCATGTTGATGGCCGATGTGTCGAACCACACGATGGGAGCATCGCCCTCGTGGATGAGACGATGGGCGACCTCGGGAGCCGACTTCATCTGCCCGTGGTAGAAGTAGTCGCTGCTGAACTGCATGATCTCGTCGTTCATGCGATATTGCACCTGCAACAGCGATACGCACTCGGGCTTGTTCTCGACAATGCGCTCCATGAGCGTCTTGCCCAGTCCGCCCTTGAGAGCCTCAAGGCTCTTGACCGTGGGCGGCAGCTGGCAATGGTCGCCGGCAAAAATGACGCGGGATGCGCGACGGATGGGAATCCAGCATGCCGCCTCGAGCGCCTGTGCGGCCTCGTCGATAAACACTGTGCCGAATTTCATGCCGTCGAGCAGCTTGTTGCCCGCGCCCACGAGGGTGCATGCGATGACACGCGCTTGCCCGAAGGTGTCGGCATTGATGCGCACCTCGAGTTCCACGGCCAGTTCCTTGAGGCGTTCCATCTTCTGGTGAAAGCGCTCGCCTGTTTCTCGTCGCTTGCGACGCATCTCGCGCATGGTGCGGCGCAGCTGCCACAGCTTGGGATAGTCGGGGTGGTCGGCAAAGCGCCGCTCATAGGTGAAGCTCAGCATCTTGTCGTTGACGCGAGTGGGGTTGCCCAGTCGGAGCACCGTCATGCCGTAGTCCACCAGTTTCTCGCTGATCCAATCGACAGCGGTATTGCTCTGTGCACACACGAGCACTTGTGTCTCGCGCATGAGGGTCTCGTTGATGGCCTCGACCAGCGTAGTGGTCTTACCGGTGCCTGGCGGCCCATGCAGCACGCGCACGTCCTTGGCGCGCAGCACGTCGTTGACTGCCCGCTCCTGACTCGGGTTGAGCCATGGGAACCGCATGGAGTCAAAGGTGTAGGTCCCGGCCTGTTGACGGCTGTAGAACAGGTCACGCAGATAGGCCAGGCGTGTCCCCTTGGCATTGATGGTGCGCTCCAGCGCGTCAAACATGATGCGGTAGCTCGTCTCGTCAAAGAACAACTGTAGGCCCAGGGGCTGTTGGGCATTCTGTAGTTCCAGAGCATGCCCCTCGGGGATGACGACGACCATGCGGTCCCCGTCGACATAGGAGATTGTCCCCGTGAACCCCAAGTAGTGGATGTTTCCAGCCTGCTTGAGGTCACCCTGTGGCACATCGGCCTTGAAGAACACCACCGGTTTGCCGTACTCGAAGTTGTGATCGATTTCCTCGTCGGCTTGTCGTGTCACCTCGATGCAGTACTGATTCATCGAGTTGTAGTGAGTGCGGCCCACCTTTAACGGATACCAGGCATCGCCGCGTGTCACCTTGCGCGCCAGTCCGATGCTCTGGGTGTGCAGGCGATAGGCCTCTTTCTCCTCCTGGTATTCTACCTGGAGCAGGTGCCGTTGCAGCAGCAGTTGCGTTATGGGAGATGATGTGTTACTCATTGTTGACGGTGCAAAGTTACAACAAATAATGTAAACAGCCATCGCCGCAGGCATTGAGCCGTGGCATCATCAAGCAAAGGTCGACTTTTGAGTTAATCGAGAGTAACAACAGTCAACGACATGGGCAACTCGTGACATGTTGTCACTGTTGCGTGCGTGAGGCCGTTTGTGTGGGCTGATGGAATCTTGCGACGAACTCATCGAGGTTGTTGACACCGAGTTTGCGCGCGGTCTGCAATTTCTTGTTGGACACGGTGCCCAGGTTGCGGTACTTCATGCAGATCATGATGACCGTTCTTGAGAACCCGCAGCAGTAGAGTGCCAGGAAGTTGATCTCGTCCTCGCGAAGTGTCCCGCCCGCCTTGTGTTGCGCCTCGACCAGCACATTATCATAGAGGTCGTTGACCAGCATCTGCAGATTGTTCCAATAGGATTCGCTGTCGCCCCCGGCTTCGGGCAAGGTCATCAACTCGTTGAACTTTCGGGCAAAGGTGTTGCTGTCATATTGATAGGATTGCTCCATGAGTTGGTGTACAATTCTGATTTGTCCGTCCACGATGGAGCGCATCTCGTCGCTGTGGCGCAGCTTGTCCCGTAGCGCATCAAGCTGCGATTGATTGTTGTGCATCTGCTCCTGCGCCCTCTGCAACTGTTGTTCATATCCATCAATCGAGACCTGCATCTGCTGCAAACCTTTCAATGAACCATCGAGGTCGGCTCTGAGCACCTCAGCCTCGTTCTCTATTGTCCTGAGCCTGCTGCGGTAGCGCCACATCATGAACGTGAGCGCCAGTGCTGCCAAAGCCAGCAGTGCCACCACCAGCAACGCCCCCCTCCATCGCGACTGATACTTCACCTTGTTGAGTTCGGCCAGCTGGATGTCAAATTTCTTTTCAACGGCGAGGTAGTTCTTGTTGACATTCCCTATCAATATCGAGTCGGCCATGCTGTTGGCGCGCTCATAATACCGGGTGTAATTGTCCCAATCCTTGTTGGCCTTGGCTATCTCGCTCATGAGCCGGCAGTACATGACCGTGTCGGTCATGTGATTGCTGGCCGTGCCGCTTGTCGGGGCATGCTGCAGATAGTAAAGTGCCGAGTCGGGCCTACCGAGGTTCAGATAAGTCTCGGCAGCGACATAGTGTGCCCTGGGATGGTCAATCTCATCCTTGCCGGATTGGATAGCCTGCAGGATGTCAACCTTAGCCTTGTCAAACTCTTTGGTGAGCAGGCAGTACATCTCGGCACGAAGGTAGAGGTTTTGGAACAGGAACCACGTTTCGTGCTGCTGTTGTGATAGCCGAATGGCTTTATCGATATAATAGCGGGCGCTGTCAAGGTTGGCCGAACGGTTGCGGTAGTAGCCACCGAGGTCGGTGAGGCAGACAATCTGGTAATGCTTGTCACCCAGTTGATTGTACAGGTCGAGGGCTTCCTTGTATTTCCTGATCTTCAAGTCGGCATAGTTTGTGTTGTCGGCATACAGAGTCGCCAACCGCAGTTTGGCATAGGCTTTGTTTTCCAGATCATCATCCTTGGCCACACTCTCGGCTTTCTTGAAAGACTCGATCGCTTTCTCGGGGTGTCCCATGATCTCATAGACGCAGCCCTGATAAAGCAGTGCTCGGGTGTGTTTCTCGACATCGCTGTGGTGCTCATAGTAATCCACTGCCATATTGATGACGGCATCGGTGGTGTCGTCGATATAGTTCTTGTAGTGGGACTGTGTGAGCAGCAGTGAGTAGTAGGCCCGTTCAGCCTTGCCCATGTCAAGGGGGTGCAATGAGTCCAGCTGTTGCTGTGCCAATTCATACTGTCGAGCAATGCTCAATGTCGAGTCGATGCTGGTAAGCTTGCGCATCACGTTGGTGTCAGACCCACCGTTGCAGCAGGCCAATGCAATAGAGAGAACCAATAGTAAGGTAAAGCTGAGCTTTCTTGATTTCATTGTCCAGATTTTAGTTTTGTATTGCAAATTTAGGTCATTTTTCCAAATTATTCTGGTCTATCAAGTCCGGATTATCTCAAAATGAACTTTTTGTTTTTTAAAACAGTGATTTCTAATGCTTTAAGATGGTTGAAATGAAGTCAGAATGTACTCGAATAACCATTGTTGTTCTAATTATTTGCAGTAACTTTGCAAGTGGCAAATTGTTGCCAAACCTTGAAACGACCAATGATGCAATCAATCATGAAACGACCCAAACTCTACTTGACCCTCGTGGCACTCGCCATGTTATTGTTGCCGCCATCGGCTCACGGCCAGATGCCCACATTGAGGCCGGCCCCCAAGCATCCCCAATTGCAGCGCGGCCAGTTGCAGCTGCGCTCACCAGGTGCAGCCGTGCCTCAGTCACCGCGACGTGCCAGCCATCCTCAAGTCTATTATAAACGCCCAGCAGGTGCTTTCCCGGGATTTCTGTTGATGGGAACCGATGACCACGATTTCGTGGGTGGGTATGACTGCTCGATACTGCAAGTGGCCCCCTACCTTAACTATACCTACGAGGGCATGGCCAGCGGCCTCATGGGCCAGCCCTGGTTCTCATGGGAGGTTGACTGTATCAACCCGGCCAACGGTAACGAAGAACTCATTACCATTGATGGCCAGCAGGATATCTCGGTGAGTTACAAGGGCAAGGCGTTTGACGTGCCCGTAATGACGGCGACCGATGGCGAAGGCCTGGACAGCTATGACTATCAGATGTTGTCCAATTACTCGGGTACGATCTATCCTGCGGCAGTGGTGCCATGGCCCGATTTTGCACAAGTCTATGACGGTATGGAATTGCTCAAGTCGAGCTGTGACTTCTCCTATTCGCCGAATGCCAATGAGAACTTCTACCCCTTCACGCTCTATGGGGGCATGAAACCCTATGGCAACAATGAGGCGGGCTACTGGTTTGGCAAGAATGCCGGTTATTACGGCACCCTTGTCGACGGCATCGCGCAGGCCTTTGAAAAACCCGAGCATCCCTACCTGCTCAAGGAGGTTGTTCTTCTTGCCTATGGGTTGAAGGTGACAGATCGCGTGGACATGAAGTGCAAAGTCTACCGCATCGACAAGGTGCCCGACTATCAGGATGGCACCTGCGTCAGTCTGCCCGAGGTGCCCGGTGAGCTGATTGCCGAGGGCACCGCGCGCCTGGGCCCCATCAACGTCGAGGGTGATGTCAGTCTCATCCCGTTCACCCTGTCTGTCCCTCGTGACGACGATCTGCCCTGGTGGGTTGAGGGGCCTGTCACCATCGACGACGCTATTATGGTAGTCATCGATGGCTACAATGCTCCCGAGATGGAGAATTTGGTCAATTTCTCGGCATTCATCGGCGACGAGACCCATGTGGATGACGGCTATGGCGAACGCGCTTACCTCAAGGTGGGCAAGGCCGATGAGGAGGGTAACCTCGTCGGTCAGTACCAGTGGCGAGGACTGAACAATTTATTCAGCCAGGAAGAGATGAAGACCGGTCTGACGATTTTCCTGACCACCGATGTGCCGTTCATCACCAGCAATGACCCCAACGACGACTATCAGCACACCTTTGGTGCCGCTGGCGGAGTGATGGAAGAGACCACGGCCGGTGATGGCGGTGACGTGACCGTGCGGGGCGTCAAGCTCAGGTCATGGTTGCCGTCGACCAGCAACGATTTCACTATCACCTGTAATGGCGGCGAACTGCCCCAGTGGCTGAGCATCGACCCCGTTGACAGCTACACTGCCGACGGGCAGTTCAACAACCTGATTAATGCCCAGGTCTATGCCCTGCCGCTACCCGAGGGAGTCGACTACCGCGAGGCGGTGGTGCGCTTTGCCATACCGGGAGCCTATGTGGACTACAAGTTCATGCAGGCAAGAGACGGGATGGTGGATCCAGCTGCAGGCTATTTCCTGGATGTTCCTGACCTGGATGTTGAGGCGGGTGATACCATCGTCGTCCCTGTCAGGATGTGTAATGTGGGCGATGTCGTGGGTTTCCAGACCGACATCAAATTGCCCGAAGGAGTCGAACTTCTCTCCGGTCTGGACAACTTTGGTGTCTCGTTGAGCGACAGAGCGTCGGCCGACCATCTACTGGAGGTAGAGCAACGGCCCGACAGCCTGATTCGCGTGAGCAGCCATTCGCCCACCCACACACCGTTTGCCGGAAACATGGGCGATTTGTTCTTCTTGACCATGAGGATACCGCGTGCTGCCTCAGGCAAGTTCCCCTTGCAGTTGCGCAACACGCGATTCACGCTTGCCGACCTCACCGCGATCAATGTGGATGCTGTAACCAGTGCTGTCTTGAGTGTGTGGCCCCCCGCCAACCCCATGGATGTGAACAGGGATGGCGAGATTTCCATTGCCGACATCAACAATGTGGTTGTCATCATCATCAACGGTGGCAGCAGCAGTAGTGGTCATCACCGCATCCCCGATGTGTTTGCCCAGAACACCACTGGCGATGTGAATGGTGACGGCGAGGTCAGCATCGCCGACATCAATACCCTCATCAATGAGATTTTGCAAGGCCATTAACCAGGTTGCGGCCTTGGTTTTTCAATCATTTCAACTCCAGCGCGAGGGCAAATGAAGTTCATTTCAAGCAAAATGAAATTTATTTTATATAAACATCTAATACTCAACTTGTTGTGATGTTGAAATGAAGTCAAATAACTACCGAATTCCTTGGTGAGAAAGTGAAACGGCAGTAACTTTGCAATCGATGGAACAAGTAGAAAAACGCTCCAACGTCTTTCACCCAAATGGGTATTGTGGACTTTGGCGAGGAACAGTAATTTTGCATCAACCCACAGTGAAATGATATTAACTTTAAATAATGTAATGATGAAAAAGGTTTTATTACTTTTGGTGATGGCAGCGACCATGCTCATGGCGCATGCCGAGAGAGGAGAATGGGCAGTTGGCGGCCAGGTGGTGTATGGCTCTAAAGCCGAGACCGCAGGCATCGGGCTGCATGTGAAAAACTGCTTGACCGATGTCGTTAGGTTGGGCTTGTCGAGCAACTACTACTTCAAGCACAGTGGTGTGAGTGCCTTTGACGTGAACCTCGAGGCTAACTACCTGTTCACGCTGAGTGAGAAGGTGCGTGTCTATCCTCTTGCAGGAGTTGTCTTGGGCATCTGGCATGCCGATGGCGTGGACATTGAGGCAGGTGGAATGCACGTGGGCGTTGATGGCTCAACCGATACCAAATTTGGCGGCAATCTGGGTGGTGGCATCGATTTTCTGGTGAACGACCGCTTGGGCTTGAATGCCGAGGTCAAGTACCAGATCATCAGCCACGCAAGCCAGGTGGTGTTTGGCATCGGTGCCTCCTACCGTTTCTAATACCCTGCTCAACACTAATAATGAATGCTATAATCTTATTGAACAATATTTTAACCTATTAAAATCAGTAATGTTATGAAAACAAAATCATTTCTCAGAAAGATAACTGCCACAATGGTCACGGTGGCGGCGATATTGCCTGGTGTGATGTTGGCCTATGACTTCAAGGAGGGTAATATCTATTATGACATCAGCGGAAGTGAGGCAACAGTGACCCGCCAGAGTGAATCTGCGGCCAGTTACACTGGCGATGTTGTAATCCCCACGAGTGTGGTTCACGATGGCGTGGAGTATGCTGTGACGGCAATTGGTAACAGTGCCTTTTACGGTTGCCACGGCCTGACCAGTGTTGAAATCCCTAACACGATTGTCCGCATCGGTGACCATGCGTTCAGGAGTTGCGGGCAATTGCAGAGTGTCATTATACCTAATTCGGTCACCTACTTGGGCCGTTGCTCATTCCATTCCTGCACAGGCTTGAAATCGGTAGTGATTGGTGACGCGGTGCAGGTCGTCGATGAATATGCTTTCCAATATTGCAGCCGTCTGACTGACGTGGTGCTTGGGCAGTCGGTGAATATGCTGAAGATCAAGACTTTCTATGACTGCTACTCATTGACTAACATTACGTGCCTGGCTCCAGAGCCACCTGCCATGTATGCTTGGTACAGTTTTGATGAAACAAACTATAATGTTGCCACAGTGCACGTCCAGGGAAGTTCAATAGAGGCCTATAAGGCCGATGAGTTATGGGGTCAGTTCAGGAACTTTGTCAGCCTGACCAAGGCAACCGGCTTGACCCTTGACAAGGCATTAGTTTCGCTCAATGCCGGTGAGCAGGTGCGTTTGCAGCCCACCTTCGAGCCCGCTGACGCAAGCAGTGCCCTGCAGTGGACATCCAGCAATGCCAATGTGGCACAAGTTGATAACAGTGGCTTGGTGACTGCCATGGGTGCCGGTGAAACCGTCATCAAGGCGACAGCGCTCGACGGCACTGGGCTCACCGCTCAATGTGTCGTACGCGTTTACTCAAGTAGCGTGCAGGGCGACAATGTGCTCACGATGCCAGCCACAATCGATACCGAGAGCGGCAAGACATGTAGGGTGCCCGTAGCCATGAGAAATGTTGCCGGCATCAGTGCCATGCAGTGCGACATCGTCCTGCCCGAAGGTATCGAACTGGCTCAAGCCGACGGCAACTACCTCATCGAGACCAATGACGACCGCATGGCGACGAGCCACAACCTGATCGTCAGGAAACTGGCCAACGGAGCGGTGAGGTTACTCATCACCTCGCCAGTAGCCGAGGCGTTCAATGGCAACGAGGGTGAGCTGTTTGTGCTGAGCCTCAACGTGGCCCCAGGTACCTCGAATGGAGCCTATGCCGTGGCCCTTGTCAATGTCGTCATGGCCGATGTCAATGCCTTGACCTATCATGCACCCGATGTGTCCACCCAGTTGATTGTGGATACCAAGATGAAGGGTGATGCCAATGGTGACGGTATGGTCAACGTGGGTGACTATGTGACCATTGCCAACTACATCCTGGAACTCAATCCGCAGCCCTTCTTCTTCTCGGCAGCCGATGTTGACGGCAACGAGGAGGTCAACGTGGGCGACCTGGTGGGCGTGACCAACATCATGATGGGCATCGAGGATGAGCCTGCCGATGACCCCGTCAACCCAGACGACGATGCCGTGATGCTCTCGGGCAGCACCAGTAGCGATGGCTTGCAATCGACGGTGACCATCGACATGAGCAACACAGTGCCGCTGACAGCCATGCAGATGGACGTCACCATCCCCGACGGCATGATGCTGAACTCGGCACGATTGAGCGGACGCGGCTCGTCGAGCCATGCCCTCAAGACCGTTGACTTGGGCAACGGACGCGTGCGCTTGTTGGCCTCGTCGAGCATCAACGACGTGCTGGGCGGCACCGACGGCTCGCTGGTCGAGATTGTCCTCGATGGTACCCCCGCCATCCACTCCACCATGAGTGTCGACAACATTGTGGCCGCCGAGCAGGACATGACCCTGCATGCAGCCAAGGCCTTCAAGGTGGGTTCGGACAACAGCAGCGTTAAGGAATTCGGCAGTGCTGTGCGCATTTATGCTCAGGACGGCAACGTGGTTGTCGAGACCCCAGCCGATGCTCAAGTGGAGTTGATCGCCCCCAACGGCATGACCCGTGTCGTGACCGCCAAGTCTGGCCTCAACACCTATCCAGCCGAGCGCGGCATCTGCATCGTGCGTGTTGCCGGACAAGTAGCAAAGCTCAGGCTCTAACAGCATTCTCATAAACTTTTTCATAATTGATATGGGCGTGGCAACCAACACTTGCCGCGCCCACTATCGTTGAAAAGAGGATCTATTCTCCCCCTGGCTCCCCAAGAAAAGAATCAGGTTGCTGGCATTGCAAAGGCTGCCATGGTTGATTGAAAAGTTGCGAAAAGATGTAACTGTTTAGCGAATGTGTCCCCACGCTAAGGCGCAAAGACGCAAAGTTTTTTATAATCAATGCCATGAGTCTATCTGTGGATATCATCTCATGGCTTTGACACATGGGTATTACTGATTGTCGTACCCATCGGAACAATACATTATAGTTCCTTAAATCAATATCTTAGCACCTTTGCGGCTTGGTGTGGGGTTGTTTTCGGTGAATAGTTGCGAAAAGGGGTGACATAGTTAAATTTTGCGAAATAAAGTGGCAAATGCGGCATGTGGTTTGCGTGGGTAAGAAAAAATGAGTAATTTTGCGGGCTAAATGCGCAAAATCGAGTTATCAATGATCAGGAGATTGACAATATTGGTGGTGCTGGGCTGTGTGCTGGCCGGCTGTGGCGAGTACAACAAGGTGATGAAGAGCAGTGACCTTGAGTACAAGTATGCCTATGCCAAGAAGGCTTTTGAGAACAAGCGTTATGCCCAGGCCTATACTATCCTGACAGAGCTGGTGCCCGTGTTTCGAGGCACGGACAAGGCCGAGGAGTCACTCTATCTGTTGGGATTGAGCTACTACGAGAACAAGGATTACATCAACTCAGGCGCTTACTTCAAGCAGTATTATCAGCGTTATCCTCGAGGCCAGTATGCCGAGTTGGCCCGATTCTATGCCGGCTATGGCTTCTACCTTGATTCGCCCGATGCGCAGTTGGATCAGAGCGAGACCATCCGCGCGATGGAGGAGTTGCAGGCATTTCTGGACTACTATCCCAAGAGCGATAAGGCCTCGATAGCCCAGGGCGCGGTGTTTGAGTTACAAGACAAGCTGGTGCTCAAGGAACTGCAAAATGCGACCTTGTATTATAATTTGGGAAACTACATGGGGAACAACTATGAGAGCGCAGTGATCACGGCACAGAATGCCATCAAGTCATACCCATACAGCAAGTACAAGGAAGAGTTGGAGATGCTCGTGCTCAGGGCCCGTTACAAAGAGGCAGTCGAGAGCGTGGTTGAGAAAAAGCTTGAGCGCTTCCGCACCGTGATTGACGAGTATTACTCCTTTGTCAATGACTATCCCGAGAGCAAGATGCGCAAGGAGGCCGACAACATCCTCAAGATTGCCAACCGGTATGTCAACGCTAACCGGTAAAAAAGAGAACGATAACAACACATTATATATAATCTCAAGTTAGAAATGGATTACAAGAAAACAAATGCGCCACTCACAACCACTGTGAATGACATCATTAAAATGGCTGAGCCCACGGGCAACATCTATGAGACCGTTTGCATCATCAGCAAGCGAGCCAACCAGATTGCTGCCGAGATGAAGTCCGACCTCGAGAAGAAGCTTCAGGAGTTTGCCACATTAAATGACAACCTTGAGGAGATTAGCGAGAACCGTGAGCAGATTGAGATTTCCAAGTATTATGAGAAGCTCCCCAAGCCCACGTTGATAGCTACCCAAGAATATTTGGAGGACAAGCTTGCTTATCGCAACTTGGCCAAAGAACATGACGAATTTTGATGATTTAACGGCATCCAGCGATGGATGCCGTTAAATTTTGGCACCTCCGACAATGACTTGGGGCTGCCGTAAGGTCGAGGAGCTTGACAAGGCTGTTGCAAAACTCAATTGCTATAACCCCTGGATCACTGGCCCTGGGTGAATGTCACTCTAACCTTGCCGCCGACAATGTGAATATCGACACTTGAGTCCCTGGAATAGATTTTAATAATGTGGCGCAGACAGTGAGCGTGGATCCAGTTGTGACGACATCATCCACAAGCAAGATGTGCTTGCCCGCCAGCTGCTTGCCATTGTCACGCAGCGCATAGTTGCCCTGGATGTTGAGCCAGCGTTCCATGGCCCCCTTGTGGGTTTGGGTGGCGTGGGGGCGCACGGCCTTGAGCAATTCGACATAGGGGATGCCCAAGGCATCGGCAATTCCCCGAGCCAAATGCTCGCTCTGGTTGTAGCCGCGCCTGGCCAGCTTGCTGCGATGCAGCGGCACAGCAGTCACGGCATCCAAGCCGTCAAAGAAGCCGCTTGTTGCCATGTCGTGCACAGCACGGGCAGCAAGCCACCGTCCCATGGCCGGCAGGTTATGATACTTGACATCATGCAAGATGGTGGAGTAGGGTGCCCCTTTCTCGTAGTAGAAGTAGGCCGTGGCGCGCTCGATGGGCACCTTACCGGCAAATAACTGCTCCATGGGGTTGAATTCCACTTCTTCATATCGCGTCCTGGGCAGTTGGGCAAGACACTTGCGACACAGCCATTGCTCGTCGGAGTCGAGAGCCTTGCGGCACACGGGGCACTCGCGAGGCATGGCGACATCGGCCGCTGCTTGCAGCCATTGTTTAATCTTGTTCACCATCGGTCTGGGTCACTTGTCGTGCACACTGGGCAGCAATGCTTGTCTCAAATCCGCGTGAAATGGCAAAACGCATCAGTGCGGCCCATGCGGCTCGAGGCTCGCGCTGGCTCACAGTGCGCCACTTGGCACGCAACAGATCAACAAGCCGCTCGCAGTATTGTTGCTCATCGATAGCGGTCATGGCTTGGGCGATGGCATCGGCTGAGATTCCCTTGAGGCGCAGCTGGTGCTCAATTTTTATCCGTCCCCAGCCGTTAAAGGCAAAGCGGTCCTTGACAAAGGCCCTCGCATAGCGTTGCTCATCGACAAAACCTTGTGCCTTGAGGTCGCTCACGATGCTGATGGCATCGGTGCGACCGATGCCCCAGTCCATGAGCTTGTTGCGGATGTCGTCGGGTGCCTGTTCGCTGCGGGCACACAAAGCCGCTGCCCGGTTGGTTGCCTGCTGGACTGTGAGAGGTTGTTTGGGGCTTCTCATTGTGCGGGAGTGTCGCCGGCGAGGAATTGCTTGAGCTGGTCTAAGCGTTGCAAGGCTTCCTCTCGCCCCTGCTGATAGACGCGGTTCATTTCCTTGGGGTCATGGGTGGTGCGGCTCACGTCGAGGGGCTTCATGGGCCTGAACACAAAGGCCTGTCCCTTGCGCTCCTGCTCTCTTACCACTTGCAGCTGCTTGTTGTAGAGTGCAGGACGCTTGTTGAGTGCCTCGATGACCTTAGGCCACTTGCGCAGCAAGGGTTTCATGAGCCACATGCCATGTTCGGCAGTTTTGCGATACCCCTCCTCGCGGGTGAGGATCACCACATTGCGATCAAATCCCTTGCTCATCATGAATTCGAGTGGAATGGAGTCGGCCAATCCACCGTCAAGCAACATGCGTCCACCCACTTGCACGGGTTGGGCGACAACCGGCATCGATGCCGATGCTCTGATCCACTCAAAAAAATCATCATTCACCTTGTCCAACTGCTTGTAAACACCTTCACCGCTATTCACGTCAAAACACACGGCATAGCACTCCATCGACGTGTCCTCAAAGACATTGTAATCAAACACATCGTAGTGCGTCGGCACCAGCTTGTAGGCAAAATAGGCGTTGTAGTAATTACCTGTTTTGAGAAGCGACATCAATCCGCTGTAGCGCTTGTCGCGGGCAAAACGGACGTTGTAGCGCAGAGCGCGGCCAATCTGCCGAGACTTGTAGTTGCACCCGAAGGCTATGCCAGCCGAAACGCCTACCATGCCGTCGAGGTAGATTCCTTTCTCCATGAGCACATCGAGGATTCCACTGGTGTACATGCCGCGCATGCCACCGCCCTCGAGTACTAATCCTATCTTGCTGTTTGCCATTAAACGAATAAATGATGATTGTTGAGTTTGCGACGCAAAATTAATGATAATTTCTGATTTGACAAAAAACGCAACTATTCGCCACGGCGCCCGCACATCCCGACCAGAAGCGACCGATATGTGGAGTCTTCTTGCCTGCCTTGCTGACGTAACTGGGGTCAATGGCAATGACCTTGCGACCCTCACTGCCGAAGTAGCGCAGGGTAAGGGCGGCGTTGAAGCGCAGCCAGTTCAGGCTCTTCGAGCGCAGTCGCCCGGAGTTCTGGCGGTAGCACTGTTCGCAGTGTCTGCCGTAGCGGCCCATCTGGGTGAAGTTTATCTTTCCTGGTATGACCATGTATAAAAGCAGTACCTCGATGATGACTGTCTCAAAACTTTTGCTTAACTTTGACGCACAATCGTGCAAGGCCTCCTTGCAGATGCCCGTATATTGGTCGAGTGCTTCTGAAATATATCTCATATCATAGCAGTGTTTGGTGACAATTAAGTTGCTGAATGTCAAGCACTTGGCTAAATTTTATTAGTTATATAATATTAAAATAACTCATTGTTTTTCAGATATTTAAATTAATTATTAACTAAGTATTGATTTAAGGATGTCAGATTAATTCTTGTCGCAGGGCCATTGCGTCATGCTCTCAATCTCCATGTGGGCGCACCTGATCACTGGCATGGCCCTGCGGCCGTTCTTGAGAGCGCGTGTCGGTTTGACGCATTGGTCACGGTGGTCGCTCACGAAGTAGACCCAGTCGATGGCAATGCGCACTTAATTAATTGATTAAGAGGTGTAAAGTGTATTTTGTCCCTTAGAGTGAGGTTTAGGCTGGTCGTCTTCGTTGAACGGTTTCCCGAAAATGCAATCAGAGCAGGGCGCAATGATGCCACAATATCTTGCTTAAAGTGGTGTGATCTTGCTAAATTAACAAGTTTTTGTTTTTTTTCTTGTCGATATGTAGCCAGCAACCGCAATTATTTTGCTAATTTCGCACATCTTTTTCAACCTTTAATGACCAAAATGAAGAAATTAGAGACATTGCTTGCACGCAAACTGATGCAGATCAGTGCCATTAAATTACAGCCCGACAGTCCATTTGCTTGGGCAACAGGCTGGAATTCACCCATATATACCGACCTGAGAATGACCCTTTCCTATCCCGAGGTGCGCAACCTCATCAAGGTGGAAATGGCTCGCCTAATCATGGAGAATTTTGGCGATGCAGAGGTGATAGCCGGTATAGCGACAGGCGCCATTGCTCATGGTGCCCTGGTTGCCGACTCGCTTGCGTTACCCATGGTGTATGTCCGTTCGACGCCCAAGGATCATGGGCTTGAGAACCTTATCGAGGGCGATATCAAGCCAGGACAGAAGGTTGTCCTTATTGAGGACCAGCTCTCGACCGGCAACAACTGCATGAAGTGCCTCAACACAGTGCGTGAGGCAGGAGGAATTGTCCTGGGAGCAGTCGTTATCTTTGATTATCAGTTCAGTCAAGCTGCCAAGGCATTGCGTCGAGCCAAGTTGCCCATTGTGACCCTCACTAACTTTGAGACCATGATGGACGATGCCATGGATGGCGGTCTGCTCTCGCAAGCCGATGCCGACATCTTGACCCAATGGCATGCCGACCCAGAGAACTGGGTCCCTGCCGGTTTTGACTCAGTGGACTAAAAAAAACGAGAACCGAAAACAAAAACTGAATATGGAATCATTCAAGAGCTCTCCCCATGCCATTGCATGCGATGCAGGGACCATCTATAATAAACTCACCAACCCGTCGCTCATCAAGAATCAGATTGAAGCGCATGCCGACCAGATCGACGGTGAGGCACGACAGCATTTGGACACGGTCAAGTTTTCCCAAGACTCAATTGCCATCCAGTCTCCCATGGGCGAGGTGACGCTCGCGCTCGACCACGAGAAGAGCATCGAGGGACAGCGGGTGGTCTACACTGCTTCCCAGTTGCCAGTTCCCATCAACATGGTGATCAACCTGGAGCCACAGTCCGATGGCATGACCATGAGCACGGCCGAGCTGCAGTTGCAATTGCCCTTCTTCCTGCGCAAGATGGTAGAGGGACAGCTGCAGGAAGGAGCCAATCGCTTTGGTGAACTGCTGGCCCGTATCCCTTTTGACAGGCTTTAACAACCAAGATTCGATAAAGATATGAAACGCTACTTTACAATGATGCTCGCTGCCATGTTGCTATCGGGCACGATGACGTGTGCCTGGGCATATGGCATTCCCAAGAGGGAGTTCCGCTCGGCATGGATTGCTACCGTGTGGTGCCTTGACTGGCCCTCGCAGGGTGCTGGTGCCACCAAGCAGATGCAGCAGATGGACCGTCTGCTGGACTCGCTGCAGGTCAACAACTTTAATGCCGTCAACTTCCAGGTGCGCTCGATGTGCGACGCGATGTACAGGTCGAGCTACGAGCCCTGGTCGAGCTACTTGACGGGTACGCGCGGGGCCGATCCGGGATTTGACCCGTTGCAGTATGTCGTGGATGGCTGTCACAAGCGCGGCATGGAGTGCCACGCATGGGTGAACCCCTATCGCTGGAGCACAGGCACCGACTGGAACACGGCCCAGGACCGTGAACTCAAGGAGAACGGCTGGTTGCTCACCCATGGCACTTACACCATCCTGGATCCAGGGCAGCAGCGCACCATCGACCGCATCGTGGCCGTGTGCAAGGAAATCATCACCAATTATGACGTGGACGGAATCCTGTATGACGACTACTTTTATCCTGAGGGCACTCCCACCGATGCCACCGCCCAGGACTATGACGAGTGGCAGCAGTCGGGCACATCGCTCAGTTTTGGTGACTGGCGTCGTGACAATGTCAACCGCATGGTGCAGGCCGTCTATGACATGATACAGGAGACGCGTCCCGAGGTGCGCTACGGCATCTCGCCTGCTGGTGTGGCAGCGACAAGTTCGGCAGTTGCCAGCAAGTATGGCGTGGACCCGTGTCCTGCTGGCAGTGACTGGCAGTATAATGGAATCTTCAGCGACCCGCTGGCATGGCTTGCGGCGCAGAGCATTGATTATATATCGCCGCAGGTCTATTGGAAAATCGGAGCAACGGCCGATTATGGCAAAATCACGCCATGGTGGGGAAAAGTGGCTGCCAAGTTTGGACGTCAGGTCTATATCTCGTCATCGATTTCGGGGATGACCAGCACGTCGGGCGATGTGCAGTACAAGGAGTATGCCGACGAGGTGGAGCTTAACCGCACCAGTTCGGTGGATGGTAATCCAGGTGCAATCTTCTACTCATGCAAGTACCTGTATGCCCTTAATCGGTACACACTGGCTCACTATCTGAAAAATACTGTGTTCACCAATCCTGCGTTGCCCCCAGTCATGCCATGGAAGGAAGGCTATAATCCAGGAGTAGTGCAGCAGTTGGCCCGAGTGGGGAATCGTCTCACATGGGACCCATATGAAAATGTGAGATATACGGTCTATGCTTTCCCCATCACGATGAACAAGTCGACCTTTAATGGCCAGATTGATTACCTGCTGGGCATGACCTATGAGGCCGCCTATGATATACCCGAGCAGTATCGTCAGGGCTACCAGTTTGCCGTGTGTGTGCTTGATCGAGTGGGCAATGAGTGGGACCCCGCGTTTCTGAGTGTGGAACTGGACCAGCTGGCCGATCCCGAGATTATCGCCCCCGACGATGGTGCTACTGTGGATGCACCCTTCAAGTTCTTGTGGCATCGGGTGGAAGGGGCCGACCGATATGTTGTCGAGTTGGCTGCGACACCAGCATTCAGCAATGTGCTTGAGCGCGTGACCGTGACCGATACTGCAGTCAGTGTGCTGCAGTTCAATAAGTTGTCGCATGGAGAGGAGCAGTACTGGCGTGTTCAGTCATGCTCCGACAGTTGTTATAGTGGAGTGAGTGAAGTGCGAGGCTTCACACCCATGCTGCTGACAATCATCTCACCAGCCGATGGCAGCGAGGACCTTGATGTGCCAGTTGCCGTCCAGTGGTACACCTGCGGCAGCGTCGAGCCAGCAACCCTCCAGCTGGCAGCCGATGACAGTTTCAACACCCTGATATTCTCGGGCACGTCAGCCGATGGCACCCTGGTGATACCCGAGGAGGTGCTGGAGCCAGGAAACAGCTATTTTGTGCGTGTCCAGCTTACTGTCGATGGTGAGTCGATGACCAGCGATGTGGTGCGCTTCTCGGTCGCACATGCTGCTGCCCACTTTGCCGATCCGGTGGATGGAGGCATCCTCTATGCAGGACATCACATTGCTCTCAAACCCCAACAGTGGGCTACAAGTTATGTCATCGAGGTGTCTAACAGCGCGACGACCTGGGGCCGCACTCGATTTGTCGAGACGCTCAAGGATGGGCAGTGTGAGTCAACCCTGCCAGCCGAGGAAATCAAGGTTAACGGCAAGCTCATGGCGGACGGAAACACCTTCTATGCACGTTGCAAGACCAGCTACCTCGACTTTGATGGAGACACCCACACGACAGGCTATGGCCCAATCATCACCTTTACCTATTGTGAATCGGAACCTACTGTCAAGGGCGACGTCAACGGTGACGGCGAGGTTAACATTGCTGATGTCAACGCCATTATCAACATGATATTGGCAGGTGCTGTCACGTCTCATGGAGATGTGAACAACGACAATGAAGTCAACATCGCCGATGTCAACACCCTTATCGGGGATATCTTGGCTAACTGATTTTTGGTGACTTGTTCTTGCCGGCAAGGATTGTCGCAAGCGAGATAGCGAGGCCATAGTAGACGGCATCGCCAGGCATGGCCATGGTGTGTGCCGCCAGCATGGCAACAACTCCTGTGGGCATCGATATCAGCACATGCTTGGGCTTGAAACGTCCAGGGAACCACAGCGTGAAGCACAGCGGGAACAAGATGGCCACAGCGCGCAATCCCAACGACAGAAATCCCAAATCGTTGATAAAGGTGCCGTGGAAGATGAATGTCGTTATCACCGCGGCGGCAAGAATGCCCACAATCGACAGGCGTGTCTGCGTCAGGGCCGACAGTGGTGAAGATGTCATTCCCAAGCTGCGTTTCAAGTTGCCATAGACATCCCTCACCAGAATGGTGGCTGCACCCAGCGACAACCCACTGCCGCAACCCAGAATGTTGATGAGCATTGTTCCCAGCATCAATCCGCCCAACCATGCGGGCAAGTGCTGGAGAATAAAGGCGGGGAATGCCTGCGCTGAATTGTCGATGATGCCGATGGCATCGGGCAGTGCCTCGCCAGCTGCTTGCATTGCCTTGAACTCGTCGGCAGTAACATAATGGCCGCGCATGTAGATGCCCACAAGTGTGCAGGCAGCACCGATGATGGGCATGAACACCGAGCACAGGATGGCTCCGCGGCGAGCCTTGGGTGTGCTGGCTGCCGACCAGATGCACTGTGCATAGCTCTGGGTGCACACCACGCCCAACACGAGAGAAAGGCATCCGCCCAGATCCTTGAACACGCCGCGTGCAAATGGGCTGGCATAGCGGTGATGGATGCTTTCGATGTCGGTCAGGCCATTCATCTGCGCCAGGGTGGGTGAGTGGTAAACGGACTGGATGCCGTCGCGCAATCCAATGGCGCCCCCTGCAATGTGCCAGACGACAATTCCGGCGATGATTGAACTCAGATACAGCAGCACCAACTTGACGATGCCTCCAGCACCAGCACTGCGGATGCCGCCAAAGAGTACCATGGTCATGATGAGGACAGCACCGGCGATGCTGGCCCAAAGTGTGGAGATGCCGAATAGACTGCTGATCATTGCCGATGACGAGAGCACCTGGGACATGATGCTGATGAAGATACCCACGAGAAACAGGATAGACCCCACGGTCTCGGCCTTGCGGCCATACTCGCGGCTCACCACCTCGAGCAAGGTCGTGCACCCGCTGCGACGCAACGGTCCGGCATAGGCCAGGCCCAACAGCAGTGAACCCAATCCGGCACCGATGGTAAACCACCATGCCGACATGCCATAGCAGAATGCCAGCTGTGCCGTGCCGATGGTGGATTGTCCGCCAGCCAGTGTGCCCAGCAATGCACCACACACCATCCAACTGCCCGAATTGCCGCCAGTGGTGAAACTGTGTGCGTCCTTCACCTTGCGTCCCGACAACCAACTCACAGCCAAGAGCAGTGCTACCGTTAGCAAGACCCCGATGAGATGAACTATTGAAACCATTAGTATTTGTATTATTTAAGGGCCGCAAAATTACAAAAAAATTTCTATTTTGAATAACTATTGACGTGAGCTGGAGCAAGAAGATTTCCATTTTGGTGAAAAAAAAGACAATTGTTAATAACTATTGTGGTATTTTTGTTTGCTAATTGATTAAAAACAATGTAATTTTGTAGGTTGTATAAATTCATGCGGCAATTACAATAAATCATACAAATTAAACATTATTTAAAACATGAGATTGACTACTCTTTTTTCTTTGATTTTCTTATCGGCAGCGATGGCACTGGCTGGTCCTGGCGATTATTCAAGTAACATTGAAGGTGATGTCAATGCCGATGGTGATGTCAACATTGCTGATATCAACTCCCTGATTGATGCAGTGCTGTCTGATCACCTGACGACCAACTTTGATGTCAACAGTGATGGTGACGTTAATCTGGCAGACATTAACTACCTGATTGAACTTGTGTTGAATGGTCCCAAGATTGTCAGAGTCGACACAGGCTTGTATATGGGCGTTGTGGGCTTTAATCAAACCCTCACCACCAAGCCGATTTCCTATCTCGACACGACGACAGTTGCCGATTTTAATGCGTTTACCGCTTCGTTGTCCACCCAGCCCGGACGACTGCTGTACTACTCGGTTGACAAGGCTCTCGACGCCCTCAACGCGGCTCCTTATCCCAAGAACCTGAAGAATGTTGCAGTAGTGACCCTCACCAAGGGTGTTGACCAGGGCTCACTCATGATGACCGACAAGTATGACACCGAGGCGCAATATGCCGACGCTATCACCACGCGTCTTGCTACCGAGCGCATCTATGGCAAGTCCATCAAGTCGTACACCATCGGATTGAATAATGAGAACATCAAGGACGCCAACCAGTTCAGCAGCAACCTCTATGCATTGGCAAGTGATTCGGCCAAGGCTGTTGCTGTGAACGACATGGCTGAGGTGACCTCTCGCTTTGAGTCGATTGCCGAGGAGCTGGTGGGTCGCAATATGTCCGAAACCCTGACGCTCGTCTTCCCGGGTGTGGGCACTGGTACCCGCATTCGCTTCACGCTCGATGATGTGAACAGTGAGACCGTCAATGACTCACAGATATATATTGAGGGAACCTTCTCGCTCAAGTCCCGTAGCCTGATTGATGTCGTGTACAACGGCATGGTGTGCAACGCCGGTGACAGCGTTGCTGCCTCGAGCACCGATGGCATGTTTGTGAACATGGTGTTTGACGGTATCCAGCTCGACAACGAGGAGACAATCGATAAGAACAAGATTCAGGAGTGGTACTGGATTGAAGACCAGAGTGCTTGGGAGGCCAGCACCGAATTCTCGGCCGACCGTCTTCCCGCTGTGGATAGCGTTTATGCCAGCACGCTTGTCATGCTGCTGCTCGATTGCAGCTCGGTGATGGACGAGAACTTCGCCGAGATGCAGGCAGCTGTCAATACATTCTATAATCGCATGCAGAACATTCCCGAGCCACTTCCCGAGCCCGATCCCGGATTATTCACCGTCAATGGTGTGACCTTCCAGATGGTAGCCGTTGAGGGAGGCTCCTTCACGATGGGAGTGGACAGCGCACTCGTTGTCGATGGCTTTGCCAACCTCGATGAGATTCCCGCTCATGAAGTGACCCTGTCGCCCTACAGCATCGGACAGACCGAGGTGACCCAAGAGTTGTGGAATGCAGTCATGGAGGTCAATCCCAGCCAGTTTGTTGGCGACATCAACCGTCCTGTGGAGCAGGTGAGCTGGGAGGACTGCCAGGAGTTCATCACCCGCTTGAACGAACTCACGGGTAAGAACTTCCGTTTGCCCACCGAGGCCGAATGGGAGTTTGCTGCCCGCGGTGGTCTGGAGAGCCATGGAACAATCTATGCCGGTCATGAGAACATTGACTCGGTCGCTTGGTATTTCAACAACAGCTATGCAATGGGAAGCGAGAGCGAGGACTATGGCACCCACATCGTGTCCACAAAACTGGCCAACGAACTTGGACTGTTTGACATGAGCGGTAATGTGGCAGAGTGGTGCAGCGACTGGTATGCTCCCTACACCGTTGATGCTCAGACCGATCCTGCTGGTCCCGAGTCGGGACTGCGTCGCGTGACCCGTGGCGGCAGCTGGTTCAACTTTGAGAGCGAGAACCGTGTGACCGCTCGCAGCTATGCAGCGCCTCACACCCGCAGTAATTCACTGGGATTCCGTCTTGCTTTGTAAAGGCGAAATATCAGGATGAGAATTTAGATGCATTGGCACCCGATGGCGGCAAGACCAGCGTCATCGGGTGCTTTTAATACACTGGCATGCGCATGTGTGCGTGCAAAACCTAATCAAACACTTCATTATGCTGCTTGTTATTGTCACTGCGCTGATTCCAGCCCTTATCCTGGGATGGTGGATTTATCAGAAGGATTCGGCCCGTCCCGAGCCGCCCCGCATGCTATACAAGGCATTCCTCTATGGTGTGGGCTCCACATTTGTCACCCTGGTCATTACCCAGTTGTTGGCAATCGTGGGACTATTTACATATGACCTGGGGTCATTTTCGGGAGCTGTGTCAACGGCGCTGTTTGCCGCCGCCTTGCCCGAGGAGTGTGCCAAACTGTTGATGCTGTGGCTTTTCCTGCGCAAGAATCCTTACTATGACGAGTATTTTGATGGCATTGTGTATGCCGCCTGTGTGGGCCTCGGTTTTGCCGCTACCGAGAATGTCATGTATCTGTTGCAGAGCGAGGACTGGGTGGGCACAGGCATAATGCGTGGCCTCACGGCAGTCCCTGCCCACTTTGCCATCGCATGTGCCATGGGCTACTTCTACAGCAAGCGCCACTTTGGCGACCTTTCCACCGTGACAGCCGCCTGTGTACTGGCCGTGCCTGTGTTGATCCATTGGGTTTATGATGCACTGGCCTTCAGCGAGGGCATTTTTCCGGCCTTGTCGGTTGTCATCAACCTCATGTTTGTGCTGCTCATCTGGCGCGTGTACAAGAGCACGATGAGACGCATCAATGAGTTGCAGCAGCGTGACCAGGCCCGTATGACCCCGCCGCCATTTAATGGCGATGGTGGATCGACCTTACCACCACCACTGCCTTGAAATCAGGATGAGCAATAAACACAATGAGGCGACCTTGTGCGAGGCCGCTTCATTGATATAAATATAAAGCATGTGTTCCCTTTAGGGGCTTTATTCTACAATTTGGGCAGTGCCCTTAGTGCCGTCGGGTGTGTGGTGGTCACTTGGATGATGAAGCCTCAGGGCTGCTTCGCTTGACCAGTCGTTCGTACTCGGGATTTCCCTCGCGCAGCAGGCGGTCATAGCGCTCGCGGTCATTCAGCACCTCATAAGCAGCCAGAACATCGCGGTTGCGGTGGTTGATAATCACGCTGTAGGCTCCAGGGTCACTATAGACGTCTCTCGCAATGAGCCCCTTGATGATGTCCTTGAGCAGATTGGCGCTGGTTTGGTACTTTTCTTCGTCATACTTCACGCTGTCCCTCTCGCCCAGTGCAATGAAATCACGCATCATCTCATCGGTCACGACAAAGCCCTTGTCAAACTCGTCGATAGTGCGGAATCGTTTGCCGATGGCCTTGCGGTTCTTGTCCACATAGCCGATGACATATTGGTTAGCAATACCCTTGGCCGTGAGGTCACGGTAATAGGTAGAATACTCGGTCGTGTCGATGGGGACATACACGTCGGGCATCACACCGCCGCCGCCATAGATGGTTCGTCCCGTGAGCCGCGTCGTGTAGCGCAGCGTGTCGTTGAAGTGGATGCTGTCTAAACTGTAATACTCACCCACGTTGGCGCGGTCATAGAGTTCCTTTTCATAATCCTTCTTGTTGCCACGGTCGTAGGGTTTCTGGATGCAGCGACCGCTTGGGGTGTAGTAGCGTGCCACCGTGAGCCGCATCATCGAGCCGTCCTCAAACTTGAAAGGTCTCTGCACCAGGCCCTTGCCAAATGTGCGCCTGCCCACAACCACGGCGCGGTCCCAGTCCTGCATGGCTCCGGCAAAGATTTCGGCTGCCGAGGCCGAGTACTGGTTGACAATGACCGCCATGTGCAGATCCTTGTATTCACCCCAGCCGTTGGCGTTAGCCTCGTTGCGTGGAGAGTTGTCGCCCTGTGTGTAGACCATGAGCTGGCCTCGCTGGAGGAACTCGTTGCACATGTCGATGGCAGCATTCAGGTAGCCGCCGCCATTATCGCCCAGATCCATGATGAGCTGTGTCATGCCCTGTTTCTTGAGCGACTTGAGGGCCTCCATCATCTCCTCATGGGTCTTGGCACCAAAGCGCGAGATGCGCAGGTATCCAGTTTTGTCGTCGATCATGTAGGAGGCATCAATGCTGTGCAGTGGGATGTTGTCACGTGTGATGCGGAAGGTGATCAGCTCCTTCACACCAGGGCGTTTCACCTCGACGGTGACCTTGGTCCCTTTTTTGCCGCGCAGCCGTTTCTGGATGTCGCTGTTTTTCATCTTCACACCGGCAATGAGCGTGTCGTTGACAGTGATGATGCGGTCGCCGGCAAGTATGCCCACGCGCTCGCTGGGTCCACCAGGTACAGTCTGGATGACATAGAGTGTGTCCTTGCTCATGTTGAACTGGATGCCCACACCGCTGAACTCGCCTTGCAGCGGTTCCTCAAGCTCTTTGGTCTCCTTGGCATCGGTATAGGATGAGTGGGGGTCCAGGCTGCTGAGCATGCCCTTGATGGCCTCCTCGACCAGCTTGTTTTCATCCACCGAATCCACATACAGGGAAGAGATGGCATACTGGGCATTCAGCAGCTTCTGCATCGATTCGGGCATGGCACGCTGTGCCGTGATATTGGCTGTCATGGCCACACACAAGAGGATGGCCAGTGATATCTTTTTCATGACTTTATCTTGTCGGTATTGGTTGAGTTGAAAAGTTACTTGGTGATGGGTGTGGGAAGTTGAGACAGGTCGGCACCTTCGGGCAGATAGGGCGTGATGTCCTGACCGTACAAGAACAATTCTCTCACGACGCTACTGCTCACGTGGCTGTACTCGGGCAGGGTGTAAAGCAGGATAGTCTCGATGCCCGTTAGGTCGCGGTTGATCTCGGCCAGGTGTTTCTCATTCTCAAAATCCTGGATGAGCCTCACACCGCGCACAATAAAGCGTGCACCCACCTGCTGAGCCACTTGAACAGTCATGCAGGTGTAAGTGATGACCTCGACCTGTGGAGTGTCCTTGAAGATGCTCTGGATCAATGTTTTGCGCTGCTCGGCAGTCATGAATGACCGCTTGTCGGCATTCACGCCGATGGCGATCACAAACTTGTCAAATAGCGGCAGTGCCCTTCTCACGATAGACTCGTGGCCGCGGGTGAAAGGGTCAAATGAACCGGGAAACAAGGCCACTCGTTGGCCTTGTTGATCAATGCACTGTGATGTCTTCATCATCCTCGTTCACTAAGTTGTCAATAATAAAGCCCTGTCGCTCCATGGTGTTCTTGCCCATGAAGAAGGCCAGCATTTGCTTCACCGAATCTTCCTTGCGCAGTTGTACGCGGTCCAGCCGCATGTCGGGACCAATGAAGTCCTTGAACTCGTCGGGCGAAATCTCGCCCAGTCCTTTGAATCGTGTGATCTCGGCAGCGTCGCCCAGCTTGTTCAGAGCGGTCAGGCGCTCCTCGTCGCTGTAACAGTAGTAGGTCTCGACCTTCTGCGGTTTGGCCTCGCGCTTGGTGGAGCGGTTCTTGCGCTTGGCTTCTTTCTTGTTGAGGACGCGGAACAGAGGTGTCTGCAGGATGTAGAGGTGTCCAGTCTTGATCAGCTCGGGGCAGAACTGCAGGAAGTAGGTGAGCAGCAACAGGCGTATGTGCATGCCGTCGACATCGGCATCGGTGGCAATAATCACCTTGTTGTATCGCAGGCCGTCGATGCCGTCCTCGATGTTGAGGGCTGCCTGCAGCATGGCAAACTCTACGTTGGTGATCACCTTCTTGGGATCCATGCCGAAGGTGTTCAGCGGCTTGCCTCGCAGCGAGAACACTGCCTGTGTCTCCACGTCGCGGATCTTGGTAATCGAGCCGCTTGCCGAGAGACCCTCGGTGATAAAGATCGAACTTTCGCCGCGGCGGTCATTGTCCTTGGGAGCCCGCGCGTCGTTGAAGTGGACACGGCAGTCGCGCAGCTTGTCGTTGTGCAGTGTCGCCTTCTTGACGTTCTCGCGCACCTGCTTGCTCACGCCGGCGATGGCCTTGCGCTCGCGCTCGTTGTCCTGGATCTTCTTGAGCAGCACCTCGGCAGTTTCGGGAGCCTTGTGCAGGTAGTCGTCGAGCTCCTTCTTGATGAAGTCGTTGATGAACTTGTAGATAGTGGGACCGTCCTTCCACATGACGTTGCTGCCCAGCTTGATCTTGGTCTGTGACTCAAACACGGGTTCCTCGACCTTGATGCTGATGGCGGCCACGATGCCGTTGCGGATGTCACTGTACTCAAAGTTCTTGCCATAGAACTCCTTGATGGTCCTCGACAGCGCCTCGCGGAAAGCGCTCTGGTGCGTTCCACCCTGGGTCGTGTGCTGGCTGTTGACAAACGAATAGAATTCCTCGCCCAACTGTGCCGCATGTGTGATGACCACCTCGATGTCGTCACCAGTGAAGTGCATGAGCGGGTAGAGCGGATCATTGGTCATGTTTTCCTTGACCAGGTCGCTCAGACCGTTGCGGGAGTGGTACTTCTTGCCATTGAACACGAGTGTGAGTCCCGTGTTCAGGTAGGAGTAGTTCTTGATCATGCGTTCGATGATCTCCTCACGGAAGGCGTAGTTCTTGAAGATGCTGCCGTCGGGCTTGAAGCGCACCAGAGTGCCGTTCTCCTCACCCTCACTGGCGGCGATGATGCCGCTCTCCTCCTTGACGAGGCCCTCGCTGTAGAGCACCGATGAGCACTGGCCGTCGCGCACGCTGCGGATGTAGAACTCGGTAGACAAAGCGTTTACCGCCTTGATTCCCACTCCGTTCAGTCCCACCGACCGTTTGTAGGTCTGGGTGTCGTACTTGGCGCCGGTGTTCATCTTGCTCGAGGCATCTTTCACCTGGTTGAGGGGGATGCCGCGGCCATAGTCGCGGATGGTCACAGCACCGTCGGCAACGTCTATCTCGATGATGGGCTTGGCATAGCCTGTGTTGAACTCGTCGATGCTGTTGTCGATGACCTCCTTGATGAGGACATAGATGCCATCGTCATCCTGAGATCCATCGCCCAGCTTGCCGATGTACATGCCAGGACGCAAGCGAATGTGCTCGCGCGGGGATAGCGTGATCAATTCCTCATATCCGCCAAAGTCGGTTGCCCCTGTCGTTGGCTGGTTAGCCTCCACAGCGGGCCCCTCTATCATGCTCTGTTTGTCTTGTGACATTCCTTAGTTTATGTAATTTCTGCGTTTTTAACCTGCAAATTTAGTGAAATTCCCGCAAACACCGTGTCTCGTGCCCTCAACAATAAGTTTTGTTAACAAAAAAACGGGTCTTGGGTAACTGCTCGGCGAAAACGTCTACACAAAACCTCGCGCTAAGTCACAAGGTCGCAAAGCATTTGATTTCAAATCTTGGCACTAATCCTGCGGGACTAATGCAAATTACACGTTATTTCGGGTCACTTGCAAAAGGCTGTGTCATTGCAGGGGTTGTCGTGGGCCTGGCATGGTTGATTGCCGGATGGGATTACGGCGGCAGTGCCGCCGTGCACGGGACATGCTGCTACTGATTGAGGGCGGGTCGGAAGTGTTAATGCATTGTTAACGTCTTGGTGTAACTTGCTGGTGGACACGGCTGAATCGTGGCACAGGGGACTGTCCTTGCTGTACTTGCTGGAGGGGTCGGTGATGGATGTGAACTGGCATGATTTCCATGAGTCGTCGTAATGCTGGGCGCTGTTCTGGCGATAATAGTTGATTTCCATGGTGTTTTTCTCTTGGTTATACATTGACATTAGGGCACCTCAAGTTGGCGGTTGAGGTGCAAAGGTAGTGAATTATGGTGCTTATGTCAAGGAGGCGAGGGGATTTCTCGCGAGGGGTGTTGAGGGAACACAGGAGTTTGCGGGTGACCCCAAAAGAACATCGGAATTTGTGTGTCAGCGCCGCTTGATGATGGCAACATAGGTGATGAGAATCACGTTCATCATCAAGGCATAGATAATGGCAGGAATGGCAATGACATCGTTGTTGAATACCAGCGGGCTGCTGGCAATGGCAATGGCCTGTGCCGCGTTCTGCATACCCACCTCGATGACAATGGTGCGGTGCTCGGTGGTGTTGAGGCCCATGGCCCATGATAGCAGTGAACCGCTGGCCATGGCCACCAGGATGAGCACGCTCACCGACATTCCCAGTTGACCGAAGTTGTCGATGATCGCGGCACGGTTCTGGACAAAGAACACACCAGCCAGGAAAATCAGAGCCGGGAATGCGATGCGCGACAGCACATTGTGCAGGCTGCATGCTGCCGATGCCCACTTCTTCTTGACGATAATTCCAACCACGATGGGCAAGAACATGAGCACAAGGTTCTGCATCAACAGTTTACCCACAGGCAAGTGGACGTGCACGGCATTGCCAGCAGCCATGGTCACCCATTGCATGATCAGGGGCACGGTCACCAGCGTGATGATGCTGCTGCATGCTGTGAGCGACACCGACAAGGCTACATCGCCCCGTGCCAGCATTGAGAACACATTGGAAGAACTGCCGCCAGGGCAGCAGGCAATGAGGACAAAGCCGATGAGGAAAATGGGGTCTAAGCCCAGGGCCTGCCCAATCAGCCAAGCAACCAGAGGCAAAATGATGATTTGTCCCACAAGTCCGGCTATCACTGGTTTGGGGCGCGTCTTAAACAGTTTGAAGTCCTCTACGCTCAAGTTCAGGCCCAACTCAAACATCAATAATGTGAGGATGGGCAATACGATCCAGATAGTGCTCATAACATCATAATCATTAAGATGGTGCAAAAGTACTGCTTTTTTGGCCACCTTTCCCACAGGTGATGCCTAAAAGTGTAATTAAAAGGCAGGGGACCCTCATTGTGAGGTGCCCCCTGTCCGATCTGTAGTCATTAATGATGGCGTCACATGATGACCTTGCTGGTCGATATGGAGCCATCGTTGTAACGGGTCACGATGATGTTGATGCCGTCAAACGGTTGTTTGGACACCATGCCCATGGGATTGACAAATGTCACATCGATCACCTCCTTGTCGGCCATGATGTCATTCAGTCCGGTAACGATTTCGATTTCATTACCAATGCCCGTGGGCTCATACTCGACGATGAAGTACTCACCATCCTCGACAGGAGCCTTGTGCGGTGCGTTCTTCAATCCATTGCTCTGCGGGATGCGCTTGTAATAGAACCTCACCACATACCTGATGTTGTCATTGTAATCCATGGGAGCGGCAAAAGCAGTGATGGGCTTCTCGTTGTAGCGAGGATCGTCGGGGTCGTTGACAAACTCCTCGCCGATAACAGCCTCAAGTCCAAACTCAACCCCCTTGGCCACAGCCATGGTCTCGTTCCAGTAGCCCAGCAGCGTGGTGTCCTGCAAGGCACCGCCGTCGATGAGGGCAGGGTGCTTGGGATCGGTGTCGCGCGAGAAGTCATGAGCCTTGTCGCAGATAACCCATGCGCGGTAGAGATAGGGCTCATAGGAAACACCATTGACGGTGATGGGCATGCGTCCCACGATGTTAAAGATGGGAATGTACACGCAATAGGTGGTCGTGTCTTGGCCCTCGATGACATCCCAAGTCGATCCCAAGTTGTTGCCACTCTCATGCACGACGACAGTGGCTGTCGTGCTGCCCAGTGCGGACTCCGACATCACCCTGCGCGAACCATAGGTGTTGAGGTGGGTCATTGCCATATTATAGGCCTCGGTTTCGGGCACATAGAACAACTGTCCATTCTTGACGGCAACAGTGTCCTGCAGGGTCATCCACTTGCTGCTCTCACCATTCATGCTCACGGGATCACCTTGAGGTGTGCCGTTGAAGTAGAGAGGAGTGTAGCTGTCGTTGCTATTGTCGTGGCTGGCAATGGCGACCATTGTCCAATTGTTAGCATCCTGACTGTGGTAGAGGTTGTGGCGAGTGATCTCGCTGTCGTTCTTGACAAGAACCTTGAGGGTGCTGTTGGTTACATTGGCTGGCAGTTGCATGAGCAAGTCATCCTCATCCACCTGATTCTGTGAGTAGGGAGCTCCCAGTGTTGCATCGGTGTGGTAAACAGGCACGGTAACCGCGTTACTCGTCACAGTTCTGTTAACCTTGATGGCATCGCCGCTGACAGTGACAGTGTAGATGCTGCCGCCGATGGTCACGGTAAATGAGCCACTGTGTGAACCCTGCGAGCTGGGATTGTAGGTCACAATCAGGTTGAGCGTGCCGCCAGTAGCTACTTCATCATTGCCGGTGACTGTGAACTCACTGGGCAGGTCGGCAGTGTTGATGACAGGAGTGAAGGACTGGTTGCCGGTGTTGGTGATGGTGACATTTTGGGTCTGGCTGCTACCCGTGGGCACACCGGTGAAGGTCACCTGTGTGGGACTGACGGTTCCTGCGGTGAACGGTGCATCCCATTCAAATGTAACCTTGGGCAAGAACTGGCGGCGGCCACTGTTGCTGCCTGTGTAAACGCCACGAGTAGTGTTCAAGGAAGTACCGCGGGTGTTAAACGAGGTGTAGCTGCTCTGGTTTACACCATAGAAATTGGTAGTGGCATAGTTTCCAGTTGTGGTAACCTCAAAGTCAATCACAAGGTTTCCGCCAGTGTATTCAAACGGGGAGTCGAAGTTGATGACCAGTTCGGTGCCGCCGCTCACGGCCACCTGGCCCGTGCTCACTGTTGTCAGCCCGGTGATGCGTGAATACTGGGTGGAAGTGAACGCCGTCTGGGTGGTGGTGCCAATCGAGACATTGAAAGCTCCGCCACTGAAGTTGATGCCGCTGGAATAGAACGTCATCGACTTGATCTTCTTGCCCACGAGGTCGGTGAGCAGACTGGCAGGGTAGATCATCTGGTTAATCTGCTTGTTCTCATAATAGTAGCCGTAGATGGGCAGATACCCATTGGTCGCCGTTCCTTCACACACGGTGAGATTGGTCACAATCCTGGATGTGCCAGTGATGGTGATGGTCACAGGGTCGGCATCGGGACTTGTCAGGACAATCGTTGCATTGTGATTACCCTGGTCGGCGGGATTGTAGGTGATAACCAAGTCTCCACCATTGCCCAGGTTGGTCGTGTTGATGCTATAGACACCATTGGGATCGTTGAGCGTGGCAGTGATGTCGCCCGTCAACATGATGCCGCCCACGGTGACAGTGCGGTTATAGGTGTTCTGGGGCACAGCGTCAAAGGTAACCTCGGTGGGTGTGGCTGTGATTGTGGGAACGGCATACTCTCTCAAGATGTACTCAATTCCTGCCAGAGCATCGATTTTGCCGTTGCCAAAGTGTGAAGCGTTGGGACCGCTCGTTACCCATGAGTCGCGGATGGCGGTCTCCTTCATGATAGTCTTCACTTCGCTCAATGTGAGTGTCTTGCCGACCTCCTTGGCCGCTTGCATCCACAAGGCGACAATACCGGCGGCGGCAGGTGTCGCCATCGAAGTGCCCTGGCTTGCGCCATAGGGGTTATTGGCATTGTTGATCAGGGGATCGGAACTGCGGTCGGTGCGTGAATGGTTGAAGGCCGAGATGATGACCTCGCCTGGTGCGGTAATCCACGGTTGCATGGTGCCTAATGGCCCCACACCCTCAACGGCATATCCCGAGAACTCGCTGATGTCTCCAATACTGTTGTCACCATATCCACCGCGTGTCACATAGGAACCCACCGAGATTACCTCGGGCAAAACGGCATGGTCGCTCACGCTGATGTCATCACTGCCCAGTGCCCAGTTGTGTCCGCTTGTGGTGAGGTAATTGGTGAAATATCCACCGGTTCCAGCCCACATGTCAATCACACTGCTGCCGCTTGTGGGATATACCTCAACGGCCAGGGTGTAATTGCTGGTCCAACCACCAGTGACCGAGACCCTGTCCTGGGTTCGGCATCCACTGGCGTACAGGCGCACCTGGCGCTTGCCGGTGGTGGAGTTGGTGGCCCAATAGACCGTGAACGTGCCACTATAGTAGGTGCTCAGTCCGCTCACCGTCGTTGATGAGCCACCAGTTGGCGTTACAGTGGTTGTGTAAACGATTTCTCCCGTGTTGGTGTTGAGCACATGTATCTTTAAGGCAAGACCAGTGACGCTGGTTGAGCGTGCCCAGGCATCCAGGATTGTTCCCGAGTAGTAGTAACCGTTATCGGTGTTGCTGTAATAGTGGTAGCGCAGGATTGATCCGAAGGGATTGGCGCTACTTGATGTTCCCGAGGCATACAAGCCACCACCCTCGGTGGGGTCGGCATTGCCGGCACGGTTGGCAGAGGCGAAAAGGCAGATTCTGTTGGGATGGCTCTCGCCGAAGTACTGCTTCACGATCTGTTCATTTGAACCTCCGTTAAAGCCGTCGCGGGGACCATAGGAATTACTCCAACTATTGCTCACAACAAGAGGTTTTCCCTGCTCGTCGGCATATTGGACAATCTTTTGGAAAGCGGTGCTAATGTAGGTGCTGGTCAGTCCGTTGATGCCGGCAAGGTACAAGTCGGCACCGGGCGCCATGCCGCCATAGGTCGCACTGGCATGGTCATCGGTCACGGTGATGTCGGTGCCGTTAACGATGACGCTCGAGCCTCCCGCAATCGAGCTGGTGTGAGTACCGTGGTCGCTGTCGGTGGCATCGGCGGTGGGCAGGGCCCCTGTTCCGGTATACTCGGTAGCCGATGAGCCGTCGTACCTGTATGCGCGCTTGATGCGCGAATTGCCGTTCTTGTCCTTGAATGCAATGTGCTGGAAATCAATACCATTATCGATAATGGCGAGGATCACGTCTTTGCCGTCATATTTCTTTTGCAAGCCTGCAAGAGCTGCATCCTGTGACAGCGTCAGCACATCATCAACGTTGCTTGCTTGTCGGGACAAGTCGGTTGCCTCCTCCATCCGTTCGCCCACCTCGATGTGGGTGACACCCTCGATGGCTGCCACCTCCTCGATGCTGTCAATGGGGATGAGGGCGGTCAGCAGTCCGTTGTCGAAACGGCTCATGACCTCAACACCCTTCACCTCCATTTCACGGATATATTCCTCGCCAGTGACACGCACAAAAGCCGAGATGTACACCTTGCCATTAATCGTGTCGGGTGAAGCAATGGGCCGGTGATGCTTGCGCACGGGGATCAGTTCTATGGGTTCGTTGGCACGGATGCTTGGACGAGGCTCATCAAAGCTGATTTTTCCAGCCAGCTCGTCGAGGAACATCTGTGTACTCATCGACATCTTAGATATATTGGATGATTGCGCCAGCACCGTCAGCCCCACAGTCATGAAGCCGAGCAGCAGCGCAAGCCTTATTTTGTTGACTATCGTGTTCATATTATATTATAATAATGTGTTAAGGTCTTGTTTAGTCCATAATTTTCATTTTCCCGGCAGCGATATCCCGCTTGTTGATATTGGCATCGCGCTTGTCCTTGTGGACACTCATGGTTGCCACTGTCGGCTTGCTGGCCGGCGCATTGATAGCCGAGCCATTGCCACTGCTGATGACAATCTTGCTGATGTCACCGGTGTAGCTATCGCCCTCAAGCGCTGTGAACATGATGTAGCCGCCAGCAGCGACGTCCACCGTCCAGGTATAGCTCTCACCGGCGACAAAAGTGTGGCTCACACCATTGACCACGAGGTTTCCTGCTCCATCTTGACCGGAGTCGGAGGTGACGGTCACATTGACGGTGGTGCCCATGAAACTTGCCGGCATCACATAGGCGAGCTCGGCATAACTGCGAATGTAGGCACAGGGTAGGGAGGACGGAGTGTAATAGGACAAAAAGCCGTTGTTCTTCCAGTTGTTCACGCCGGTGTATTCACAGGTTGCCAGGTCACTACCGTCACCCTTGCTGAAGTCGACGCTGGCATAGAAGTCGGTCGAGCTTCCCGATTCAGGCCATTGCACGTTGGCATCGACCTGGGCATGATAGTTATAGTGGGTGGAATGATTGTTGAGTGAGGTGCTCACTTCAAAGGCATCGGTCACCGTGCAATCCCCGAGGTCAATCACGTCGTTGGGATGATAGATTGCAGCATTGCCAACTGGAGCCTGGGCAGTCCAGGCACCATCAGTCATGTAGCTGACGCTGGGCGTGACGCTGATGGTGGGCAGCAAGGGTGGCACATAATCAATATCAATCGCCAAGATATCGGGTGAATCATAATAGGCGTAGCTGCCGGTGCTGCTCTGTTGAGCACCGCGAATGGTGATGACATCGTCGCTGTTCACACCAGTGATGACACGGCCTTTCCAGCCCGTTGAAGTCACATTGATAACGGTGCCGTTGATGGCAAAGTATCCACCTCTGAAGTTGGAACCAGCATAGATGTAGACGGCAATCGTGGCATTCTCATAACCAGCGGGAACGGTATAGGTGATCGATCCCGATTGGGTAATGTAGGTGGAGCCGTTGGTCTGCAAGTAACATCCAGTGGCCGTCCAGGGAGCGTTGAGCGAAATGCTCTGTGCAGAACTTGGCGGATTCTCGGTGTAGAGTGTGGCCGAGTTGATGGTCGCATACTCCTCCTGGGTTATCACAGCCTGGAGGTTGATGCGGGCAATGGGACTGTCGTTCAACTCGTCGTCAACACGGTGGAAAACGATGTGGTTGTCACCGTTAGAGAGCAATCCAGCCGTGAACTTGTAGGAACCTTCGGGCTGGGTGAGGCTCAGGGTGTTGGTGTACAAGTTCTTCTCTTGATTCTTGTCAAATGTGCTCGCATTGTCTTCAAGCACCAGTTTAAAGCGCTCGGTTGCGTCATTGCCTGCTGGCAAGTTTTGCCCAAGCGCTATCGCCCAGCACGACAAAATCAGCCAGCTGGGCATCAGCAACTTTTTAAGGGTGAAACTCATTTTTAGTCAGATGATTTAAAGATGTTTTGCTTGTTATGTTAAAAATTGAATGATTTTCTTATCTCTTTGCATTATGTTGGATTGCGATTATCAAGATTATATAACTTCAAGTAATTTAATTTGGTTATGATTTTGTGCTCTTGATAACGAACAATCGTATATAATCTGCAAAATTAATATTTTTTTAGTAGATTTGATGTTTTTCGGGGTGCATTTTATTAAAAATAGTTGTTTTTATTGCCCAAAATAATATTAAAGGCTCACCTGATAAAAGGTGGGACGATGATCGAGAGCCACCACAAGGTCGCATGCCGTGGCGGTTTTTACCGGAGCTCAATGATAAAAAACAAAACACCTGCCACGCCATGATGCGTTGGGCAGGTGCTCGATGTCTTGGAGAGGACTGTGTGTTACAGCCTGTTGTTTTTTAAAGATTGGCGGCGATTGCCTGGGCAATAGCCTGCATTTCCTCGGCCGGAAGGGTGAGCTTGGGACCGCCGAAGGCCATGTCTTTCTCGGTCTGCAGCGGCACGAGGTGGATGTGGCAGTGGGGCACTTCCATGCCCAGCACACCGATGCCAATGCGCTTGCAGGGAACAGCTTTCTCAAGCGCCATGGCAACCTTGCGTGCAAAAGCCCACAATCCTGCATACTCCTCCTCGTCAAGGTCAAACATGTAATTAACCTCGTGCTTGGGGATGACCAGAGTGTGACCCTTGGCCATGGGGTTGATGTCGAGGAAAGCAAAGTAACGATCGTCCTCGGCCACCTTGTAGCTGGGGATTTCGCCAGCTGCGATTTTGCTGAAAATAGTAGCCATGATATTCTTATACTTCAATCTTGAGGATTTCAAACTTCATTTTTCCGGCAGGAGCCTGCACCTCGACTTTCTCGCCCACTTTGTGTCCGAGCAGTCCCTTGGCAATGGGGGTTGATATCGAAATCTTTCCCTCACGCAGGTTAGCCTCGGTCTCGGTGACGATGGTGTAGGTCATCTGGGCCTTGTTCTTGAGGTTGCGGATGGTCACTTTGGTGAGCAGTTGCACCTCGTCGGTCGAGATTTTGCTCTCGTCGATGATGCGTGCCGATGCGATCAAGGTCTTCAGCTCGGCAATCTTGGCCTCGAGCATGCCTTGACGCTCCTTGGCAGCATCATATTCAGCGTTCTCTGAAAGGTCGCCCTTGTCTCGGGCCTCGACAATGGCGCGCACAACCTCGGGGCGCTCCACGTTTTCGAGATGAGCCAGCTCGGCCATCTTCTTGTCGTAACCTTCCTGTGTCATGTAAGTAATAGCCATGCTATAAAATTGTGTTTTTTAAATTTTTAAGATTCAAAAAATTAGAAGAATCTCAACTTGTGCAGGTGAGATCCCTCGCGGTTAATACTTTGGTTTAACGCTGCAAAGGTAATTAAAATTTTGATTTTGGTTATTAAATTGTTAATAAAAAACAACCTTTTTATTGAATTTTAACCGATGTTGGCAGTTTCTTGACTGCTTTTGGTAGTGTTGTAACCCATTCACAGTCAACGCCTCCACAAGGCCATGATGAGTTTGATGGCGACAAGGATGCTGATAGCGGCAATAGCGATTGCCACCGAGAGGCATTTCGACTCCATAGCTATCATCATCGATGATGCGACGGCAAGGGTCCATAGCAGGTTGTACAGGCTCGCACGTGAGATGCTCAAGGCATAGACTTTGAAGTAGACAATTGCGATGATGATGGTATAAAGCAAGTAGGACACCAGGAATGCCACACCCAAGCCAGTTAATCCCCACCACTGGTAGAACAGGATGTTCAGCACCAGGTTGATGGCGGCACTGGCCACCTCGGTCCACAAGTAGGTCTTGCCGTCGCCCTTGGCAAGGATGGTGAAGGCAAGGCACCACGACAAGGTGCGCAGCACAGTGCCGATCATTCCCCAGGAGACAAACGTGAGGATGACATTAAACTCGGGGGTATATAGCACCCACACCACAAATTCCCGCAACAAGATGAACAAGGCGACGACAGGTGCCATAATGGCAATGGCCACATTGATTTCTTGTGAGACAAAGGCGCGCAGGCGCAAACGGCTGTGGGCAACCCTTGCCAGGCGAGGGTAGTATTCCATGCCCAGTGCTGTTAGAATCAGCCCTGTGTATTTATTTATTAATGTGTATCCAGCCTGATAATAGCCAACAGCCTCGGTGCTGGCATTGAGGTTGAGCCAAGAGTTGAAGGCATAGTTGGCAAGGATGCCCGCAAAGTTGCCCAGAGTCATGAAAATGCCTAATTGCACAAAAGCCTTGCCCAAATCAAAGGTCTCACGACGGCTGATGCTGGCGGCAGGGTAGTCGCGGTTGCGTAGCAACCAGGCAAAGGCGGCCAGAGCCGTGGCATAGGCAATGATTGATGGAAGGATGCTGCGTTCACGCAGCAGGTAGAACAGCGGAATTGAGACCGCCAGCCCCACGAGGGTGCCCCATAGTGTGACACTGGCCAGCCGCTTGAGGCGCGCAGTGCCTTGCAGGATGGCATATTCCCCATTGGTCAATGCTTGGAGCAATACCGCCACACTCAATGCCACAAAACCCCAGATGTGGGAAGCGTCGCCAAATGTCACCTGGCTCAGCACTGGAGCGAGCATCAACGTCAGCAGCGCTCCAGCGAGGCCCAGCCACATCGACCAGCGCCGCACTGTAGTGACGATGCGGGTCACCAGGCCCTTGTCTTGCGAGGCTACTGCTTGCGAGATGTCCTTAACGCTACTGGAGCGTATGCCCAGATTGGTGCCCGTCGAGATCATCTCCAGGGCATTGTTGAACAAGCCGAAAAGGCCGATGCCCACGGGGCCAATCCACATGGCGACAAGCTTGGTGCGGATAATGGAGCACAAGATGCCCATGACCTGTACGCCACCAAAAAGGCCCATCGCTTTCATGGCCATGCGGGATATGTTGCTATGCTTGGTGCCCATATTGTGACATCGGAATGGTTTTCACGCAATAATGACTTCAAATGTGTTGTACACGATGCCGCGGCCACCCAAGCGCGACTTTTGCCTCACCAGCCCCTCGTTGAGGTAGTGGCCATGGTCCTCATTGGAGATGCCGAAGTCATAATAACGGTATCCGGCATTCTTGTACAGGTCGATAAGGTGGCTGAACAACAGGGGCAAGGCTTTGCTGTCTTTGCCCTTGCGCGAGGCTGCGATATACTGGCAGTGAGCCACCGTGTGAGTGAGGTACATGACCACTCCGGCAATTAGCTCGCCATCGAGGGTGGCAGTGTATAGCTTGATGTTGTCAGGAAATCGATCCCTCAACAGCAGCATCTCATCAAGCGTGTGGACTGGCCTGGTGCCGTAACGCTCGTCAAGCAGCGATGAAAGCAGGCGCCAGTAGCCTTGCCAGTCATCGCTTGGACCCACGGTGATGCCCGCCTTGCGGGCAGCGTTGGCACCACTCTTGTTACCACGGTCCAGAGGCAATGGCTGTGCCAGGTCGATGGTGGTCGAGATGTTGGTCTCGATCAGCGTGGCATGGTGGCGGAAAAGTGCATAAAGATCTTCCTCGCACGGGTAACGATGATAGATGTGAGGCACAGCCTTATAGAGCAACCGGTTGATGCCATTGTCCCTCATCCAGCAGCAAGCCGCATCCATCACCTCAATCATGACGGTTGCATCGATGTGCTTGGATGGTGACAGCCAGCCGCCATAGGTGAGGCCACGATGGGAATATAATGTGCCGTTGTCCACACAAGCGGGCATGACTGCACACCACTTGCCATCACTAACGGCAATCAGCGAGCAATCGGTAAATCGATCGCTATGGTAGTCCATGTAGCCACGGCAATGCAGGAATGTGCCATTGCGGCTCATCAGGACAAACTCATCCCAGCGTTTTGCCATCGATGGGTCATATTTTGTGATTGTTACCATACTCTTTTATTTCATTGCCTCATTATATTTAACGCAAAAGTAGGGAAAAAAATATTACCTTTGCCCAAAAATCTCTAATTAATATATGCATAGCCAGATGAAAATATCTAAAATCGGCCTATTGCCTCGAGTTATCGTAGCCATCATTGTGGGAGTCTTGTGTGGCATGTTCTTCCCCGAGTGGGCTGTGAGGTGCTTTGTGACCTTCAACAGTCTGTTCAGTCATTTCCTGTCATTCCTCATCCCCCTCATTATTGTGGGTCTTGTTACGCCAGCCATTGCCGACGTGGGCAAGGGTGCCGGGCGACTGTTGTTTATCACGGCAGCCATCGCCTATGGTGACACGGTGTTCTCGGGTTTTATGAGTTACTTTGCCAGCTCAAGCCTATTCCCACCACTCATCAATCACTCCAGTGCAACGCAAGCTATTGCGACAGCCGACGAGCTCGAGCCTTTCTTTACTATCGAGATACCTGCATTGCTCGATGTGATGAGTGCACTTGTCACGGCATTTGTCATGGGCCTTGGCATCTCGTTCTTTGAGTCGCCCAACCTCAAGAAAGCATTTGACGAGTTCCGCGATATCATCACCAAGACGATCGAGGTGGCCTTGATACCCATCTTGCCCATCTACATCTTCTCGATATTCTTGAACATGTCCTACATGGGGCAGGCATGGCATATAATTAATGTGTTCATCGCCATCATTGGCATCATCTTTGCGATGCACATCCTGCTCATTGTGCTGCAGTATTGCGTGGCAGGCGCCATCTCTGGGCATAATCCATTCAAAGCCTTGTACCGCATGTTACCAGCCTATTTCACTGCCCTGGGAACCTCGTCGTCGGCAGCGACAATTCCTGTCACCATCAAGCAGGTCAAGAGCAATGGTGTGAGCGATGGCATCGCTGGCTTTGTGGTGCCGCTGTGTGCCACAATCCATCTGTCGGGCAGTGCCATGAAGATTACCGCATGTGCAGTGGCCCTGCTCCTGATGCAGGGAGCAAGCGTCAGCTTTGGCCAGTTTGTCGGATTTATCCTGATGCTGGGCGTGATGATGGTTGCTGCGCCAGGCGTCCCTGGCGGTGCCATCATGGCAGCACTGGGCGTGTTGCAGTCGTTCCTGGGCTTTGATGCCGAGCAGCAGGCACTGATGGTGGCCCTGTATATCACCATGGACAGTTTTGGCACGGCATGCAATGTCACTGGGGATGGTGCGATCGCTCTTGTTGTCGATAAAATATATGGCAAAAAAGCAGTGTAGGCTGCAAAAAACACTTTTCTTTTTAAAAAAAGTCACAAAAATTTTTGTAGGTAAAAAAAAGGTATTAAATTTGCATCGCATTAGAGAAAAAGAAGAAGAGAAGAGAACAGATTTAGATTTCGAAGAGTTTTTGGATTAACTTAATACTGTCGATAGAGATAGAATGGGTTAATCCATTCTTCTTTTAAAACAAAGTATCAAATAGAAAAGATAGAACAGCGCAGACAGTAATGTCTGCGCTGTTCGTTCGTCATTAAATGATGTGGTGTCCTTGTGCCGTCGTTAGGCGTTGAGGATGAGGTCGATGAGCGTGTTGACGTCGGCAATGTTGATCTCGCCATCGCCATTCACATCGCCCAACGGCAGGGTGTTGCCGCTCAGGATCATATTGATGAGCGTGTTGACGTCGGCAATGTTGACCTCGCCATCACTGTTCACGTCACCCTTGGTGGGCTGGGGCGTTTCGGGCTCGATATAGGTTGCACCGCACACGCCGTAGGCCAGCACGCCCTCAACAGCAAACGTGACGTTGGTGGGCATTGTGCCATCCTCGTTGGGTCTGGCGGGCAGGCACTTGATGCCGCTCTTGTGCAGAGGATTGTTGGCATCCAGGGGCACGCTGTTGCGGATGGCTTCATCGTTGCTTGCCGGAGCGATATAGCTCCAGTAAATGTAGTCACCGTCGCCGTTGATCTGTGCCACATTGGCCAGCTCGCCACTATCCTCGGCGCCCTCAACCTTGATGGGTGAATCGTCGATGAGCTCGCAATCGGCAATGCGCAAGCTCTCGTTACCTGCAACGTCCTCACCAGTCTCCATGTTCTCAATCTTGTTGAGTGCGATGCGGTAGATGCCAGGCACGCAGCCATAGGGGTCGGTCTGCACCTGCATGTACAGGTAGCCATTATCCTCGTCGATGTAGAAGGTCTTGATGATGGCATCCTTGAATAGTGCGTTATAGTGCTTTGTCTTGCCTGTACCGCCGTCGGGATAGATGTCGCTTTTCTTGAAGCGCAGCAGACAGATGCCGTTAAACTTCTTGCTCATCCAGAAGATCCCGTGCTTGTCCTGTGCAAAACCGCCAGTGATGCTGCCCCAGCTGATTTCATCGCCATAATAGGGTAACCATTGGTTCTGCAGCAAGAAGGGTTGTGAGCCATACAGGCCGGTGGTGTCGGCATTGAGCTCATGGATACCCACGTTGCGGTCGCTGATGTAGATCTTGTTCTCGTTCTTGTCGATAAACATCGTGAACGGGTCCTCGCTGGGGGCATAGCCCACATTGTTGAGCACCGTGACACGGTAGAAGATGCCGTTGGTGTTGTTCACATAGAAGAGCTCACCATCGCCCAGGGGCTGATTGGGGTCCTGATAGGTGAAACGATCGCCGGCCACTGCCACATACACGCGGTTCTTGTAGCTCTGCAGCGTCAGTGCATGCTTGCCGGCGTTGAAATTGGTGTTCACGATCTCGCCATTCTCGTTCTTGTACATTAGGTTACCATCGGTGGTGGCGAAGTAGAGGCCAGTGGGACAACCCAGCGTGGAGCCTTCACCCGAGATGGACTCGTCGGCGACAATGTTGAGGAAACGCCACTGGTTTGCGTTCTTGAACAGGTCGACCGATTGGGGTGCTACCTTACAGATGACAGCACTTTGACTCTCATTGAACACGCCTGCTGCAAGGGCGGGGGTATTGACGTTGAGCACGCGCAGCACCTTGATGGTGGCAGGCACCGAGCCAGGCTCCATGTAGTTCACATTGGCAGGAATCTCCATCTCCTCGAGCGCTGTGCAGCCCTCAAAGCAGTTGCGCATCATGTTGGTAGCGCTGCTGGGCAGGCTGACGCTGGTCAGGCTTGTGCACTGAGCGCACAGGCCCTGGGGAATCTCGTTGCGTCCCTCGGCAATGACAATCTGCTTCAATGCTGAACCAGCAAACACGTTTTGTCCCACTGTCACATTGTTCTCGAGGGTGAATGCCTCGATGTCGCTATAGGCGAAGCCAAAGTTGCCGATGCTTGTCAAGGCAGGCAACTCCACGTTGGCAAAGGGGGCATAGGCCAGGCCATAGTTGTCGATGGTCGTGACGGTGGCATTGTTCAGTGCAGTGCCCAGGTTGCCCTCATGTGCACTTACCAGCAGGCGCGTTCCAGCGGCATTGAGCAACACACCGTCCTCGATCTTGAAGCTGTTGTTGCCCTCGGCAACGATGATGCTTGCCAGTTGTGCGATAGGAGCAAAAGCTCCCACACCGATGCTGGTGACAGTGGCGGGAATGGTCACACCAGTCAGTTGCGTTCCGGCAAACGCCTGTGTGCCGATTGCGGTGAGCTGGTCAGGAAGCACGATGTCGCCGGTCAACTTGCTATTCTCAAAGGCACTCTGGCCAATCGAGGTGAGTGCGGCGGGGAAGTCGATGCTTGTGAGGGCTGTGTTGTAGAAGGCCGTGATGCCGATGCTGGTCACATTGTCACCCATGGTGATGCTGTGCAGGCTGCGGCAACCATTGAACACACTCTGGTCGATGACCGTAACGGCTTCGGGGATGGCAATGGATGTCAGCGAGGTGCAACTTGCAAATGCACTGCTGCCAATGCTGGCCACATGGTTCCCTTGTGCAAAATTTACATGGTTTAATGCCGTGCATCCCTGGAAAGTGGTGCTCTGGATGGTTGTTGTCTCGCCACCAATGTCGATGGTCCTCAACGCACTCATGTTGTGGAAGGGTTGTTCGGCGTTGGTATAGGCGCTGGCATCCACATTGCGGCCCATGTAAATGTACTCGATGCTCGACAAGGCGGTGCGTGCCTCACTGCTGGCACCAAAGGCGTTGACCTTCATTACCACAGGAGTTTCGCCATCGGCAATAATCAAGCGCTTGAGGTTGGGACAGTTGGCAAACTCCTCGCTGATGGGTTTGGACCAGCCTGGGACGATGGTGACCTCCTCCAGGCTCGTGCATCCGTTGAACACACCCGAGCCGATGCTGGTCGCTGTCTCGGGGATTGGGCTGTATCGCAACGAGGTGCAACCCTTGAATGTGTTGCGTGCGATCGTCACACATGTGGCGGGCAGCGTTACGTTTGTCACTTCCTTGCAATCCAGGAACGAGTTGGCGGCGGTTGCCACGACGGTATATTCCGTTCCATCAACAATGATGGTCTGTGGAATGACAATATCACCCTTGTAAAAGGCGGTGTCGGCCGGGGTGGTGGCCGTGGCCTTGGTGATCGTGTACTTGGCAATGGTCGCTTGGCCCTTGCTGTTAGTGGTGTAGTTGATGCCATCAACCGTCACGCTGGCCGCGTTGACGGCCATCACGGCAGCCATGCACCCCACCGTCATGAACAAGCGGTGCAACCATGTCTTGTGGGTCTTGATTTGTTTCATAAGCCTTAATATTTATAATATATAATAAAATGTGAGATGTTTATCAAATGTCATTTTAACCTGTCGTTTTCAAACCACAAATATAATTAAAAATCAATTATATTGCTATGAATATCGTTTTTTTTATGATTTTGCAATAATTGTTGAGCATAAAAACAGCTGCATCCCGCGAGAGGATACAGCCGAAATTAGTCTAAATCAAGCAATTGCCTTATTTCTTCTTGGCGTTTACCTTCTTGGCCAAGTCTGCACCGGGTTTGAACTTAACGACCTTCTTTGCGGGAATTTTGATCTTAGCCTTGGTGGCAGGGTTGATGCCCTGGCGAGCATCCTTCTTCACAACTTGGAAAGTGCCAAAACCAATGAGAGCGACCTTATCTCCAGCCTTGAGAGCACCTTCAACGGCATTCAATGTTGCATCAAGAGCAGCCTTGGCCTGAACCTTAGTGAGTTCGGCATTCTCGGCGATTGCTTGTACTAATTCAGTCTTGTTCATAGTGTAATTTTTATTGAAATTAGTTATGTGAATAAAATAAATGGTTGTTTTATATGCGCAAATATAAGTAAAACAACGGGTTCGGCAAATAAAATTCAAAAAAAAATAAGGTTTTTCTTTGAAAAATGACCAAATTTTGATTTTTTTTAGCCTTCATGGCCAATAAATAGGGAGTTTTGACGTACTTTTGTGGTCACAATAATAGACATCTATCGTAAAATAAGATATGCAATCAGATAATCGCTCTTTTTGGTCATCAATCATGCCTGTAACACGGCACTTGTTGATCATCAATGTGATCATGTGGCTGGCAACAATTGTGTTCCAGCGTGCGGGAATAGTGGATTTGCAACGCTGGTTGGGCTTGCACTTCTGGCAAGCATCTGAATTCAATCCTGCCCAGTTGTTCACCTACATGTTCATGCACGACTCGTCAGGATTCACGCATGTATTTTTCAACATGTTCTCATTGTGGATGTTTGGCAGCCTGCTGGAGCGTGTGCTCGGTAGTAAGCGGTTCCTGTTCTATTACATCTCATGTGGCATCGGAGCGGCACTGGTTCAGGAACTGGTGTGGCAATTGTCGTGGCAGAACATCCTTGCCAGCAGCGTGACGGGACCTGTCGGGGTCACAGCGAGCGATATCATCAAGGCTATCAACGAGGGTCATGCCGGTTTTACACTCGACGAGTTCTTCAATGACTGTTTCCTGACTGTGGGAGCATCGGGTGCTGTTTTTGGCATTCTACTGGCTTTTGGCATGCTGTTCCCCAACATGTCCATGTATATTATCCCGTTCCCATTCCCCATCAAGGCCAAGTGGATGGTGCTGGGATATGGTGTGGTGGAACTGTTCTTTGGCATCTCGGGTGCGATGAGCAATGTAGCTCATTTTGCCCACTTGGGTGGCATGATTGCCGGTATTATCATGATACTCTACTGGCGGCACAACGGCACGCTCTCTCGTGGCAATGGCTATTATTGACGACATTAAGCGCAATTACATGCAGGGCTCGATGTTGTTGAGGCTCATTCTCATCAATGTCGGGGTGTTTGTATTGCTGCATCTTGTGGCAATTGCAGGCCTGTTGTTTAACGCTGGTGGCGACATCGTGCAGTGGATAGGTGTGCCGACCAACCTGTGGCTGCTGGCACGCAGGCCCTGGACATTGCTGAGCTATATGTTTGCGCACTATGGCTTGTTGCACATTTTGTTCAACATGCTGTGGCTCTACTGGTTGGGGCGCATCTTCATGGAATTTTTCTCGCCCAAACAGCTGGCAGGACTCTATCTCTTGGGAGGATGGGGCGGAGCCTTGCTTTATCTGCTGGCCTATAATGTGTTCCCCTATTTTCAGGGTCAGCCCCACTCATTCCTGATCGGAGCATCGGCATCGGTGATCGCTGTGGTCGTTGCCACGGCAGTCTATGTGCCCGACTACAAGATCGGCTTGCTATTCCTGGGCGAGGTATCCATCAAGTGGGTCGCTATTGTCACTGTTGTCATCGACCTTGTCGGCCTTGAGAGCGGAAACATCGGCGGAAACATTGCCCACATCGGCGGTGCTATAGTGGGAGCCTGGTTTGCATTGCGCATCAAGGCTGGCCGCGATATCACCCGCCCACTCAACGCCGTGATAGATGCCATGCTGGGCATGCTCAACGGCCGCTCGTTCAAGTCATTGAAGATGAAAACAAACCGGCAAGACCGGCAATCATCGGAGCCGCAACCGGCATCGGCACAACCGCATCGCCCTGCCGACCTGGTCAGTGAGGAAGAGCTTGACATCATTTTAGGGAAAATCAAGGCATCGGGCTATGATGCCCTGACCGATGAGGAGAAAGATAAACTGTTCAAGGCATCCCGTCGCAGGGAACCTTAAATTTCAATTTTGAAAATTCTTATGGGAGGTTATAGAACTTCTTATAGACGGCGCAAAAAACGCAAGAACTGGACATTTGAAATAATAGTGGCGGTTGCCGCCTTATTGCTTGTGGGGTGTGCCTATGCCGGCACGGTAAACCCCTCGACCTTTATTGGGGCACCATTCATGATGCTGGCATTCCTGCCAATGCTGGCCCTGATGCTACTCGTACTGCTGTGTGCTGTCCTGTGGCAGCGATGGTTGGCCGTGTTGGTGGCTTTGCTCTCGATGATTGCGGTGCTGCCCGCACTCAAGAGTCACATCGGGATGAGCAGCACCGAGAACATCCCACCCACGCCAGCCGACACCACGATGCTGCTCAAGGTGATGACCTATAATGTGCTCGGCTTTAACTACAACGAGCCCACGTTGAGCACTCAACCCTCGCCAACGATGAAACTCATTCTTGATGTCAATCCCGATGTGGTGCTGCTGCAAGAAGGCAATGCTGCCGGTCTGGACTGGGAAGATGTCCCCTCGTTGGCCTCGCTCATGCCCCAGGTGAGGGCTCGCTATCCCTATCTGTACAGCAGTTCCGAGGGCTTGAGCATCATCTCTAAATACCCGTTCACCACCCATCCGCTGGGCACGGCTCGGCAGGGTCGTTCTGCTCTGGGATATAATCGTGACATGACAACCCACATCGCCCGTGCCTATGACTTGATACTGCCCTCGGGTAAGCAGTTGAGATTGGTGGACTTCAGGCTGCAGAGTTATCATCTGAGCTTTGGCAAGAACATGAACGTGAGGGTCTCGCCTGATGTCAAGCCATCGGCTCTGGAGCGCATGCGTCGAGCCTTTGCCTTGCGTGACGAGAACGCTCAGTCCCTTCGCAAGCAACTGGATGCATCACCGGCCAATGTGATCGTGTGTGGCGACATGAATGATGTGCCCACGTCGCATGTCTATCGCGTGATCTGCGGCGATGACCTGAAAGATGCCTGGACCGAAGTGGCGCGTGGCTATGGACACTCGTTCAATCGTCATCATCTCCCCTTCCGCATCGATCAGATCCTGTACCGTGGCGATGTGCGTGCCCTTGCAGCCAAGCGCATCAAGGGGGGGAGCAGTGACCATTATCCTATCATGGCGACCTTTGATATCGAGATCACCCAGAAGTAAAAACCCAAATACTATCAATTCATAAACTGTTAAATGATATGAAGAAAGTTTTATTCACCGTTCTCGCCCTTGCGGCTATCATGCTGGTAGGCTGCAGCGAGAAGAAATCAACCGAGAACAATCCGTTTATGTCGGAATATGAGAATGAGTACGGCATCCCGCCGTTTGACAAGATCACCTATGCTGACTATGAGCCCGCCGTTGATGCCGGCATCGAGCAGCAGAATGCCGAGATTGATTCTATCATCAAGAACACGGCCGAACCCAACTTTGAGAACACTATTTTGGCACTTGACAACAGTGGCCGCATCCTGGACAAGGTGTCACGAGTGTTCAATGCCTTGAGCAGCAGTGACAATACCCCTGAGATGCAGAAACTCTCTGAGACGCTGCTTCCCAAGCTCACTGCCCAGAGCGATGGCATGTACATGAACGACAGCCTGTTTGCCAAGGTGAAGGCAGTCTATGATAATGCCGACAAGTTGGGTATGGATCCGATCCAGAAGCGTCTGACCGAGAAGTATTACAAGGAGTTTGTGCGCAATGGCGCTCTGTTGACCGCAGCTCAGAAGGACACCCTCAAGGAGATCAACCGCAAGCTGGGTGACTACAAGCTCAAGTTTGGTAACAACGTGATGCATGACATGGACAACTGCGTCTTCTTCATCGACAAGGAAGAGGAACTCAAGGGTCTGCCCCAGGGCATCATCGACAACGCCGCCAAGCTCGCTGCCGACAAGGGCAAGAAGGGCCAGTGGGCCTTCACCGCCACGGCATCGACCCGCCTTGCCGTGCTCACCTATGCCGACAGCCGCAACCTGCGCCGCAAGATGTATGAGACCTACACCACCACCGCCAGCCACGGTGATGAGTGGGACAACAGCGAGAACATCCGCAACATCCTGCTCCTGCGCCAGCAAAAGGCTAACCTCCTCGGCTTCAACACCTATGCCGACTATGCTACCGACCCCTACATGGCCAAGACGCCCAAGGCTGCCGAGGACCTGCTGATGTCGCTCTTCCGCCCCGCCATCAAGAAGGTGGACCAGGAAGTGGCCGACATGCAGCAGTATGCCGCCGCCCATGGCGACACTGCCAAGATCGAGGCCTGCGACTATTACTACTATGCCGAGAAGGTGAAGAAGGAGAAATTCAACTTCAGCGAGGACGACGTGCGCCCCTACTTCGCACTGGACAGCGTCGTCAAGAACGGTATCTTCTTCTGCGCCAACAAGCTCTACGGCCTCACCTTTGAGGAGATGCCCGACGCGCCCAAGTACCACCCCGAGGTCAAGGTCTATGACGTCAAGGATGCCGAGGGCAAGCACCTCGCTGTCTTCATGACCGATTACCTGCCCCGTCCCGTCAAGGCCCAGGGCGCATGGATGGAAGCCATGCAGGAGGCCTACAACTATGGTGGCGAGAACATCCGCCCCATCATCTACAACGTGGCCAGCATGACTCCTCCCGCTGGCGACACCCCCTCGCTGCTCACCTGGGACGAGGTGC
>Ga0247611_10001107_pt1 | contig 49810 bp, 31 predicted proteins | sample 177DNAGHGhighgp2_FD_192422 | JGI IMG/M metagenome (GOLD analysis project Ga0247611, IMG submission 192422) | Sheep rumen microbial communities from Palmerston North, Manawatu-Wanganui, New Zealand - 1770 DNA GHGhigh gp2 | ecosystem: Host-associated > Mammals > Digestive system > Stomach > Rumen... | reverse complement strand
TAATAATATCATTATATCCAATAGCCATATAAACATTGTCGAATGAATTGGCAAACAAACTATCTTCTTTATAACTATTTATTGTTGACCAGCTAGACAAAGTAGTAAATAGATCATCACATTTTTTTGTAACTTGATTATATTTTCCAACATGAATTGGATACATCTGTAAATAATCCCTATATTCCTTCCCATTTTGTGGAACTTTATTATCAAATCTATCTTCATTAATTAAATAAACTGAATTTCTATCAACTGTCTGAGTAGACGGAAGATTCACATAAATCTTATTGTAATAACTCGAATTATTATATAAATTAATTTCTCTAGCATCAATTACAACATTCCACTTAATGAAATTATTAGCAAATGCTTCTCCACTAACGGTCATATACTTATTGTAATTTGTTGATTTTTCAACTTTGTCGCTAACTCTTGAATTATTGTAATAATTATAATCGTTAATAACATTAGTAGTTAATGATAAATATTTTCCACCATTTTGATTATTAATTTCCGTTCTTGTTATTTGAGATAACAAATAGTCAAACGAAAGTCTAATTTTTTTATTAGATATATTAAATAAATACATTGTAACTTTTGGAGTCCCCTTAAATTCAAATGTACTATCTTTTTTTTGAACAGCGAAATTAGCATATTCTCCTCTTCCCTCTTTAAGTGATTTATTCGCTGTATCATATGTTTCATATGACCATAAAATATAATAATATTCGCCATCAGCATTCACTGTTTCACTTCTTAAAATCGAATTATTATATGGTAAAGAACTATTAATGCTACTTCCAAAATTATTAATTTCATCACCTAATATTTCTTTCATTTGCAATAGTGCAGGTCCATCAGGTGGTTGTATTTGACCACTCGTAAATGAACGAAAATGATCAATTTGCATGGCAGTCAAAAAATTAACTTTGGTATCATCAATATAAATTGTTGGTGTTACGCATGAAGGATAGGTTCCTTGATTTATGCATCCAGCATTAATGAAATATTGAAAAGTGTTTACATCTAAATTAAGTAGTTCGTTATCTATATCAATTTTAACGAAATTAGATGGACTTTTCGAAATATCAATATTATGAGTTGATTCAGATGGAATAAAGCGATCTGCAGCATATTGTTCTTTTTCAATTGATGTAGATATTTTTATATTAGAACTTTCATCATTAACACCAACAGCTGTATTTATTATTTTATTATTATCTAAATAATCTTCGTAACTTGCAGAATTACTATGGTCACCAAGTTTTGTTGTAGTAACTTTTTCTGGTATTACTATTTTTATTTCGTTAATGCCAATTGCATTACCACCTTCATTATTTTCAATAATAACCTCGAAACGATTCAATAAGTAACTAAAACCACTTACATATAAATTTTGATTGTGTTCTAATGATTTTATAGTAATTTTTACATTATCATTTATATATCGTGATTCAAATAAACCTATAGGTCCTCCATATTCACTTAATAATGGTGATAACATTTCCCCATTAACATAAACCCTTATGCTATTTAAATAAGATTGACTATTATCATTTTTATAATAACTACTAAAACCAAAATCCGTACCTAAGTCAATAAATAATCGACCTTTAGTAATTTGATTATCCTCATCTCTTGTATCAACTAGAGTGGTTGTTAAATCATATAAATCTTCTGAATTATAATTATTATCAAGAGTTTGAGTTAATTTATATTTAGATTTCTCTATAGATTTTAGATAAAAATTTAAATTACCAATATCATTAATTGTAAGTTTCTTTAAATCACTTATTTGCTCAAATATAGAATCATTAAAAGAAAATAATATTTTATATGACAATTTAAGTTGATATATATCATCAATATCATTAAAACGTACCTTAAGTCGATAGTTATTATTATCATCTACATAAATTCCACCAAAAGCTTGTGTTTTTCCAAGTTTTAAAAGTTCTAATTCATCATCTCTACCATGAACAATTAAACTATCATCAGGAATTATTTGAGTAGGTAAATCGAGATTATAATATACATTTTCTAAAACATTAATTTTTTCATTTTGATTAGTTTCAATATTTGCATCTATTACTAAATATAATTTATCATCATTTGTTAAAAATTCTGATGGTGAATTATTATCAGTATATTTATATAAATCATCAATTTCTTTATTAGGATCAGTTGTTGATACTATTTTCCCGTTTTCATCCATTAAAGTTGCATATATATTGGGAAAGATATCAATTAATTTTTTTTCTTCAGCTTGGGTATCCTCAGACGCTAATGAAAATGGTAATATTGCTACTATTGTTAGTAGTGCTAAAAATACAAATAGTACTAGTCTAAATCCTTCTCTTTTATTCTTCTTATATAGTAATGTATCACTCATATCATTCTCCTATATTATCATTATATTATGATATATATATTTATTCAATAAATTGATAACAAATAATTGTGATAAAAAAAGAAGAATTATTTTCTAATTCTTCTTTTTTTATTAAATAGTTTTCTTTTTATTTTTATTTAAATAAACAAGTAAATAAATGAAAACGCCAATTGATATAAAGAATGCTATAAATGAATAAATAATATTATCATTTGTCTTAGGAATATTGTGTATTTCTTCAGTATGATTATTATTTGAATTCTCTTCTGGATTAACATTTGGAATTGGTGTATAACTATTTTTTACAGTAATCTTATTTGTAATTCCGTTTTCAGCTAATACATTCTCACCATTATCAACAATATAACCTATAGAATCATCTATCTCTTCTTTAATAGAATAAGTAATTTTATTTTTATTTTCATATACAGGTAAATGTTCCCATTTAACTATAATTCCATCTGTTGTTGGAACTTTAACGAAATAATCATTTCCTGATACTTTAACTGGCACATCACCATTTACGGATTTATAAAGTTGAATTTTAGCATTTAATAATTCGCGCTTGTTATCTATATTATTTTCATCATCCCATATTTTGGTTACTTCAATAGATGTTTCTTCACTTGAATAACTATTATTTATAGTTATTTTCAATGTTTTATCTACATCAGCTAATACAGGTTCTGATACAGTTCCAATATATCCAACATTACTATCATATTCTTCTCTAACAGAATAAGTAATCTTGTTTCCATCTTCATATACAGGTAAATGATTCCATTTAACTACTAATCCATCAGATGTTGGAACAGCAACTAAATAATCATCGCCATCTACTTTTACTGGTTCACCACCATTTACTGATTTATATAATTGAACTTTAGCATTTACTAATTTTCTTTTACCATCTCTATCATTGGAATCATTCCATATTTTATTAACTTCAATAGATGTTTCACCACCAATATTATTAAATACAATTTCATCTTTATTATCATTATTGCTTAAAACAGCAGCTTTTTCAATTAAATATGCATTATTGTATTCGCCAACTTGGACCATAATAGTATATTCATTACTATCATATGTGACATTTGCTTCACCTTCATTTATTTCTTTAATTCGATAGAAATGTATTCCTTCTTCATAATAACTAATTGAGCCGAAAGAAATATCACCATTTGTATCATTTTCTACTGTAATATTTATACCATTATCAATTGGTTGACCTAAAACATCAACTTCTTTTAAATTAAATTTAAATATTCTTGATGAAGGTTCATTGTTAAATAACTTCTTTGCTGTAAAAGAATATGCCGTTGATTGTTTTGATATAATAGTTCCTCCGATAAATCTTAAGAATATTGGAGGTATAAAATCAGTACTCTCATGTATCTTTTCATCATCAACTTCTAATTCAACATAATTTTTTAAGCCTTCAGTTGAAGAACAAGTCGTATTAAACGCAATAAGAATAACTTTAGTCTCACTAGGATTTAATAATTTAATTTTTATAGTATGATCTTCATAAACAAATTCATAATCTTCATGAAGTTTTAATAATTTATTTTCATTAGAATTACCTGTACTAATTCTTGAATAAACATTTAATGAACCATCAATGTATTCAAGACTATCAAATAATTCATCTATAATTCTTACATTGCTACTATTACTTATTTTTCCTTCATAATCAGCATCTAAATTAATATTTATATTCCACTCAATAGATGCAGTATTAGTATTACGACTTATTATTCTAAACTTCTTAGTTAAAGTTGATTCAACTGTAGTTTTTCCAGTTACACTTTCCGTATATTCTTCTTCACGAGATGATACAACAACCGTATTTGGAATATTTATTTCAACACCTGTTTCTTTTTCATCTTCTTTATATTTATCTTCATCAACTTTTAATTCATAATCAACTATCAATTTTTCATCTTTTTCTAATTTATCAACGTTAATTATAAATTCATATTCACCATTTTTATTAAACTCTAATTCTCTTGAGTCTTTATTCTTAATGGTTATTCTATCAGATAAATTATTTATTTTATTATTATAATCATAAACAATTGTTTCAGTATCACCATTTACTTTTTTAATAATCATATTAGAAATTGATAAATATGAACCAAGATCAGAAGTTAGATTAACTGTATCTTTTATAACAATATCTTCCTTTTGTAAATCTTTAGCAAAAACTTCAATTCTCCAATTAGAAGTTGCTAAGTTTACTCCATTACCCAAGAAACTTTTATTCATTGTAAATGGATAATCAAAATTAATTGTACGTGAATCTTGCGTAGTAGAGGCTTCTATTCCATTTCGCTCAATTGTAGCAGAATTAGATAGTGAATAAGAACCAGACTTTTTCTTAGTTGACTCATAATATGCATCTCTATCAAATAAAGTTGAATATTGAATTTCAATTGATGATGTATTTTCTGATAAAGCCTCATCTTCAAAATCAAATTCTAGTTTATTACCATTGATATTTACTTTAACATTATCACCATATGAATCTTTAAACTCACCATTTTCATAAATAATATTATTATCTATTTTAATAACTATCTTTCCTATAGATATATTATTAATTATATTTTCATCACCATTAATAGTTAAATTATCAACTATATGTATTTTTTGATTTGAATTTGTTCTTAATGTCCATCTTTGTTCATCAGTTGATGGATAAGTAACACTCTTTTCAATAGTTGGTGTTAAACTACTAAATGATATTCTTCCAGATGAAACACTATCTAGGAATACAAGTGAAGATGTATACAAGTTATTAACTATTTTATAAGTAAATAAAGAATTAGTACCAATAACTTTAAGACTACTATCTAGTAGATTTTTTCTAATAGCCTCTTCAACGAAAGCTTTTTCATCTAAATTTACACTATAGTAGAAATTAAACTCGCTATCATATTCTGTTTCACCATTAATAGATAATAGTATAGTGTTATCACTCTTATTTATATTAAATGTTCCATTTAAGAAAGGTTCATCTGCTCCATTAGAACTAAAAACAATTCTTTCTTCACTAAATGGAATAACATTATTATTTTCATATATTGTAGATGACCCTACTATTTTCATATTAGAAATAGTCATATGCTTAACAAGTAATTCCATGAATGCTTCTTTTTTATCTTCTTCAATATTACTTAAATCAAATGAAAGAATGTCATAATAATCAAATTTAGGTTTAATTAATTTACCCACTGATTTTATTTTAACATTAATTCCATAATTAAATTTAGTAATACCAGAAACTGATTCATTGTTAAGTAATATTTTATCAATTTTACGAGATCTCAAATAATCACCATTAACATAATCATCTAAGAAGCAATGAACAGTAGTTTTTTCGCTATCAATATAGTTCTTATTATTACTTGTAATCGCATCTTCAATAGATGCAAAAGATGAATTATATGGAATAATTGCTTCAACATCAGTTTTGATTGAAACCATCTCTCCATTATATAAATTATTATTTCGATATGAATCTAATCCTTCAACATTTCGATAATTATCAATATCGAATACTAAATCATATTCAATTTCAAATACAGACTGAGCAGGTATAACATTATCATTATTCACCAAATGAATTGAATAGAAATTATTACCTATATTTTCATAAGCTATAGTCGAATTACTCCATTCATCAACAAATTCACCATTTTGATAAATAACAGTAGTTTCATTACTATCAGCAGCACTATTAGCCTTATAAGTAATTTTTAAATTATTAACTTTTAAATACTTCATAAAAGTATTTATATCTTCATCAGTTAAACTGTCATTACCCATGAATGATATTAATTTATCATTTATATCAACATAGCTAACAGAAGATTGACCTACAAGAGCATTTACCTTGAATTTATTAGTATCCGCAGTTAAATATGTCTTTACTCCATCACAATTTTGATTACTATTCGTTTCAATACAATTATTTGGCGTTGTATTTGTCTTTTCTACAGCAATACCAGCCGCATATTTACGAGTAAATTTATTTTTGGCTTTTTCAATTTTTAAATCGGAAGTATCATATGGTTCCATATAATGCCATGCATTTTCATAAATATAATTATATGTATCAATGTTACTATTATAATTATTAATATCATTTAAAGCAGCAACATCATCAGTTATAGTTTCATATGTAAATTCAACACTAGAAGTGTCTTTTAAACCTGTTACCATTACGCTAAAACCATTATCCATTTTAGTCAATTTAGATAAATAATCATTGCCATAGAAGTGAGTTGCACATGAAGTAATATTACTTATGTTATTTCTAGGAACGCTATTTCCTTCTTCATCATCACATTTTAAAACGGGATATGATATATGGACACATATATCTCTTACACATTTTTCATTATCTAATTCACCTAATTCGGATTTAGAAAAATTAATTGAGCCATTAAAAGAAGTCTGAGGACCATTAATTGTAACTTCAATATTATCAAGATAAGTGTATTTTGCTAAAGGACCATCCATTTTATCATAAAATTGAAGATTACCATTATATAACGGATAATTATTAGAACAAGAATATGGTAAAATAGCATTTTGATTATAACAAACATTTGGAGCAGAATTTGATGATTGCATATTATATTGCCATTTATTTGAAGTTGTCGTTTCATTTATTTTCGTTTTTAATAATGATTTAGAACTATTTTTACTATTATTAACATAACTTTTCGATACATATGTCGCACTTATACTTAAGCCAGAGTTTGTAATTTTGCTTTTTGACAATACATCAAATTCAGTTTGAATACCATAATATGAATTATTACCTATTGAATTATTATTTATTTTAGTAAAATAGACAAAACAAATCTTACTACTCTCTGTTGTGATGCCATTTTCATTAACACTTATAGGACTAAAACCATATATCCCACTATTCGAAAAATTACCATTATATATAGAATTATTTAAATCATAAAATGGACCTAAATTTTTATAATCACCTTCACACTTATTAGTATTTGGATTATAATTTCCCCTGTATAACATACCATAAGTAATAAGAAATTTAGATAAATAAGTTCTATTATCAACATAAGATTCTGAAACAATTTTCTTATCAGGTATAGAATAAAAATCATGGTCATCATACGTAGTTAATTTCAAATTGATTGTTGGATAAACATATAAAAAATAGTTCACAGCATTATCCTTATCCATTTCTCTAGTATCTATAATTGTTTCCCATTTAATCACATTATTATTTAATAATTCTCCTGTTGTAGAAATGTATTCATTTGAATTAATTTGTAATGTGGCATTAGATTCTTTAGAATAGTTATTTTCATATTTGACATTTGTATTTAAACTAACATCTGTAATATCACTCCTTCTATTATCATTTCTAACAACATTTCCGAGATTATAACCAAATTTTAGCTTAACATTATGGTTAGATGTATTAAATAAATATAATTTTATAGATGGAGCTACTGTTTTTCTAAACGCAGGACTTATATAACGATTTAGATAATTAATATATTCTGTATATTCACAACCACCGTATTTCACACAACTATCATAGGCATAATTATAAGAATCATAGGAAATTAAAACATAGTAATATTCTCCGTCAATGTTAGTATTTATACTTCGCCATAAATAAGAACGGGGGAATTGATGTATATTATTTAAATTATTAAATTCATCACCTAAGACTTCTTTCATTTGCATATAAACCATCGGATCTGGTGGCTGATCTCTACCGTTATTCAAGTGATTAAAACTATAATTACCATATTCGAAAGGTACGAGATTTCCGTCTACGTATATATTTAATTTGTCGTCACACGTTGAGTTGCTAGTAGTACGAAATAAGCATGTTGAATCGATGTAATATTGAAATATATCATTATTTTTGTTATTTTTCTCTTGATAATTATCAATTGTTAATTCTACATAATTAGAAGCAACTGAAGAAATATCTATCTCATGAACAAAAGATGATGGTAAATTATAATCCACAGTGTATTGCTTATTAGTGATTGATGTTGAAACTACAGGAGGTTTAGTTATATCATGCGTAATATAATTCGTATTTATTGTAACGTTTTCTAGTTTATCTTCAAATATTGCAGAATTTGTATGATCTCTATATTTAGTTGTTATTAATTTTTCATCGAATACAATTTTAATTTCACGTACACCAATTGCATTATCCGTAGTACCACCTGTAATTTCAAATTCAATTTTATTTATTAAACATGAATAACTGTCGTCTGTACATTCAGAATCTATATCAACAAAAGATGTTGCAGTTGCATTTATCATTATTCTATCACTGTAGTACCATTGAAATGTACGGGTTGATGTTCGTAATTCTAATTCTTCTCCATCAACATAAACTTTAATAGCTTTCAAAAAATCATTGACATTTCCATAATCATCATAACTTTTAAACCCAAAGTCATTATCAAGTGATATTGTTAATTTTCCATTTATAATTCGATTTTCTTCATCTCGAATATCTGTTAAAGTTGTTGTTAATGTATAAATATCTTCTGATAAACCTTTTTTAGTAGTTGATTGCTTTAATGTATAATTACTTACTTTAGGTATTTCTTTATTTTTTACATAAAAGATCAAACTTCCAAGATCTTCGATATTAACAATTTTTTGTTCTTCATCTTGTTCATATATTTTATCTGTTAATTTTAATGAATATTGATATGATAATTTAGCTGAAAAAGAATTATTTATATCATCAAATCGAACTTTTAACTGATAAATATTATCAGTATAATAAATTCCACCATAACCTTTTAAGTTACCTAAATTGAATAATTCTAATTCATCTTCTTGATTAGTAATTACATTATTTGAATCAGGAAGAAACTCTTCTGGTAAATTTAAATAATAATACTTGTTCTTAACTATTTTTTCATTTAATTTTTCATTTTTTAGTTCTTCAGTTTCTAGATACAAGTAATAGTTATCAGTTAATGATAAATATCTTGTTGAAGAAGTATTTTTATATATATTATCAACCGTTTTATTAGGATCAGTTGTTGATACTATTTTCCCATTTTGATCCATTAATGTTGCATATATATTAGGGAAGATATCCACTAGTTTTTGTTCTTCCATTTGTGTATCTTCTGATGCCAGTGAAAATGGTAATATTGCTACTATTGCTAGTAGTGCTAAAAATACAAATAGTACTAGTCTAAATCCTTCCCTTTTATTTTTCTTATATAGTAATGTATCACTCATATTATTCTCCTATACTATCATTATATTATGATATATTTATTTATTCAATAAATGGGTAATAAATAATTGTGATAAAAAAAGAAGAACTATTTTCTAATTCTTCTTTCTTTATTATTTGTTAAAAGCTTTTCTTCTTTTTACATATATTATGATTAAAACCAAAGTTCCAATTGATGCTAATAATCCAATGAATGAATAGATAATTCTATCTCCAGTTTTTGGAACTACTGTTTCTGTTTCTTCAATTTCAGTATCGTGTCCATCAGATGGAGGATTATCTGGATTATCAGTTGGTTCAGGTTCAGGTTGTGGTTCTGGTTGTGGCTCAGGTTCTACAACAGTATATGTATTAGTTATAGAAATTTCACCTTTTGTGTTGTTCTTAGCTGTAAATTTATTACCATTATCAACCACATATCCAATAGACTCATCTACTTCTTCCTTAACAGAATAAGTTATTACTTTTCCATTTTCATATACAGGTAAATGATCCCATTTAACTACTACACCATCTTTAGTTGGAACATTAACTAAGTAATTGCTTCCTTCTACTTTAACTGGTTCACCACCATCAACTGATTTATATAATTGAACTTTTGCTTTTAATGAATCACGTTTATTAGCTTTATTATTTTCATCAGCCCAAGTCTTAGATACCTCAACACTAGTTTGTTCACGAGTATAACTATTTGTAATCGCAATAGTTTTAACTTTATCTATTTCTGCTAATTGAGAATCACCAATACTAACACGGTAACCAATAGAATCATCTACTTCTTCCTTAACAGAATAAGTTATTACTTTTCCGTTTTCATATACAGGTAAATGTTCCCATTTAATGATTACTCCATCAGATGTTGGAACATCAACTAAATAATCATCGCCATCTACTTTAACTGGTTCACCACCATCAACTGATTTATATAATTGAACTTTACCATTAACATCTTTTCTCTTACCATCTTGGTCATTACTATCATCCCAAGTCTTAGATAATTCAATAGCTGTTTCTCCGCCATAATTATAGAAAGCTATTTCATCAAGATTTTCATCATCACTAAGAATTAATGATTTTTCAATTAAGTAATAGTTATTGTATTCACTAACTTGAACCATAATTGTATATTCTTTACTATCATATTCATAATTTCTTTCATTTTCATTAACTTCAGAAATTCGATAGAAATGAATACCAGCCTCATTATAACGAATTGATCCAAATGTAATAATTCCATTTTCGTCATTTTCTGCTGTAATATTAACACCATTTTCAATTGTTTGACCTAAAATATCAACTTCTTTTAAGTTGAATTTAAATGTTTTATCTGATAACTCACCATTTAAATATTTCTTAGCCTCAATATTATATGATGCTGTTTGTTTTGATATGATTGTACCACCAATAAATCTTAAGAATATAGGAGGTGGTGTTTCCGTACCAACACGAGTAGTATCATCTTGAACTTTTAATACTACATAATTCTTTAAACCTTCTGTTGATGAACATGTTGTATTAAATGCTATATTAACAACACTCGTATCTTTTGGTTTTAATAGTCTAATTTCAATTACATTATCATTATATGTAAATTCATAGTCTTCATTTAATACTAATAATTTATTTACACTTACTGAATTTTCAACTACACGACCATAAATTTTAAGCGTACCATCAACATATCTTAAACTATCAAATAACTCATCAGTTATTTTAACAATATCATTATTGTCAATTCGACCTTCATAATCAACATTTAAGTTAACATTAATATTCCATGAAATAATCGCTTGATCACTAGTAGTAGATACTATATTAAACTGTTTTGTTAATAATGATTCAACTGTTGAATATCCATTAGCTTGTAAATTATATGATTCATTACCTGATGAAACAAGAGCTGCATTAGCAATATTTAATCGTACATCTGTTTCCTTACCTTCATTTCGATATCTTTCATCATCAATATGCAATGCATAATCAATAATTAATTTATTATCTTTAGCTAATTCATCTACATTAATAACAAACTCGTATAATCCATAGGTATCAAATTGTAAATCATTTCCTTCTTTATCTTTTATTGTTATTCCTGTACCTAATTCATTTACATTATTTCCATGATCATAAATAACTGTTTCAGTATCACCTACTACTTTTTTAATAACTAAATTAGATATTGCTAAGTATGGTTTTAATTCTTCAGCAACAGTAACAGTATCACTTATTACAACATTTTTCTTTAATAAATCTTTAGCTTGTACTTGAATTCTCCATAATGATGTAGCTAAATCAAGTCCATTTCCTAAGAATGATTTACTATTTATTAATGGATAATTAAAGTTAATTGTCCTACTATTAGTAGCTGCTCTAGAAACTAATCCATCACGAGAAGCACTTACTTCATTAGTTATTACGAAATTACCAGATGAATTATTTGTTCCCTCATAGTAACCATCTTTATCAAAGACTGTTGTATATTTTATTTCAAGATTAGATGATTCTTCACTAAATATTTGATCTTGGAAATTAAATGATAAATTCATACCATTTCTTTGGAATGATGCATAATTTGCATATTCTTCTTTAAATGCATCATTTTCATAGATTACAACACCATCTACTTTAATAACCATATCTTTTATTGAAATGAAATCAGCAATTCCTTCTGAACCAGTAAATGATAATGTATCAGCAATTGACATCTTTCTATTTGAACTAGTTCTAATTGTCCATGTTTGCTCAAGAGCAGATGGATAAGAAACTGTCTTACTAATACTTGGAGCTATACTATTAAATGATATTCTACCAGATGATGCACTAGCAAGTTCTTCATTTAAATTATCAGGACGACTAACAACATTCTTTTCATTCATCGTAAATATTGAATTAGTTCCTGTAACTCTTAAATTACTATCAAGTAAATTCATACTAACAGCTTCATCAATAAAGGCAGTCTTATTTAAATTTACTTTATAAGAAATTGTAACATCTTTATCATATCCAGATAATTCTCCACGTAAACTTAATAATACAATTTTGCCACTCTTATCTAGAGTAAATGAACCTGTTAATGAACTTGATTCAAAATTAATAGTATCAGATGAGAATGGAATTTCGTTTTCATTTTGATAAGCAACTCTTCCGGTTTCATCCGCTATAGTTAAATCTGAAATTGTTAAATGTTTAATTAATAATTCTGTAAAGGCAGCTTGATTATCACTTGGTACAGAGCCCAAATCAAATGATAAAATGTCAGCATAACTAAATCTAGGTTTTACTGGTTTACCAGCAGATTTTGTATTATGAACAATTTGATAACTAACACTCTCTACATCACCAGTTGAGACAGAAGCAGCACTTTTCTTAACATCAGACGCAACCAAATATGTGCCTTGTACACTATTATCTAAGAAACAGTGAACTAAGCCTTCTGCAATATAGTTTTTGTCATTACTAGTTATGATATCTTCAATCGCTTCGAAAGATGTATCATAAGGAATAATAACTTCAACATCAGTATCTATTGGTGCTGCACCGCCAGTATATAATTCATTAAGACGATATGAACTCAATTCATCAGCAGTAGCAGTATTATCAATATCAAATATTAAATTATATTCAATTTCAAAACTTGATTGTGCTGGAATATTTCCGTCACTATTAACTAAATGAAGTGAATATAAATTTTTATTAGTTTTATCAAAGGAAATGGTTGAACTAGTCCATCCATCTTTAAATTCTTCACCTTCATAGATAACAGTTGCATCAGCAATTGTTTTACCTACTGGTATATAAGATATTTTTAATCCACTAACACTCATATATTGTAAGAATGTTGATAAATCAGCATCAGTAGGAGATTCAACATCTAAGAAGCCAATTAACTTATCATTTAAATCAAGATGATCAATACCACTTTGACCGACTAAAACATTTACTTTAAAGAAATTAGTATCAGCAGTTAAATAAGTTTTAAGTCCATCACTTAATTCTTCATCAGTAGCATCAGGTTTCGTTTCTTTTACTTTTTCAGTTGTTTCATTAGATTTACTAACAGCTACACCAGCTACATATTTACGAACAAAATATTCAGTTGGTCCTTCATTCTTATAATCTGATTCTTCAAAAGGTTCCATATAATGCCATGCATTCTTATATATATAGTTATACGTTTTAATTTCTTCATTAAATGTTGTTATACCAGTTATAGCTTCCATATCATCAGTAACTGTTTCGTATGTAACCTCCACTCTTGTAGTATTACTAATTCCTGTTACTGAAACAGTGAAGCCATTATCCATTTTAGTTAATTTAGATAAATAATCCGTTCCATAGAACATACTTAAACATGTAGTATCATTTCTATTAGCATTACATAGAATTGATGGATATGAAACATGAACACATATTCCATCGACACACTTAGTATTATCAAGTTCGTCTAAGTCTGACTCTAATAACTCTACAGATCCTTCAAGAGACTCGTCATCATCATTATATAAATTAACTTTTATTTTATTTAAAGTTGTGTATTTAGCTAATTCACCTTCCATATTATCATAGAAGTGAACATTTCCATTATATTTTGGATCATAATAACTACAACTATAAGGCAATTCTTGATTATATCGATAACAAGATGAAGAATAACTTCCTATATTATCTAATACATAACTCCATACATTAGTTGTCTTTGTTTCATCAATTTTAGTTTCTAATAATGATTTTTTTGAGTTATAAAGGACACTTGCAACACCATTAGATTCATAAATAACATTTCTTGATTGATATCCTGTTGTACTAGAACCTGTTCCAATAACATCCAATTCCGCTCTAATCTTTGTAGTATAATCATCACGATTAAAATAAACAAAACAAATTCTATCATCAACAATATGTGTATCTAATTCAGATATAGAAGCAGAATAAACATCGCCAGATAAATAACCTTTATACCCACCACTTGGTACCTTTGTAAGAGTTAAAGGCGTATAGTTTCCTTCACACTTATGAGTTGTAGAATTATATCTACCTATATATAATTCATTTGTTTTTAAATAATCTGTACCTAAAGTTTGTCCCGTTGTAGATGATTGATTAACAATCATTTTTTTAGAAACAGAATATAAACTTTCATTAGTTAAATCGATATTTTCTTCATAAGGATCAATATAGAAAATTGCACTTTGATTATTATATTTATTAATTTCTTTGGTATTAACAACTGTTTCCCATTTTACGAAATCAGTATTAAGCATTTCACCAGATGTTGCCATATATCTTAAACTGTCGAAATAAGGATAAGAATATGTAGTCCTATAATTAGAACCATAACCATCATAACTATAATAATTATACCAATAATTATAGAATTCTTTATAATTAACATCATCACTTCTAGAAGAAACACCTAATTTATAATCAAAATCAAATTTTAAACTATGACCTGATATATTAAACAAGAATAATTTAACTTGTGGCGTACTAGATATAATTCCATTGCTATCCGGCTCATATGAATATTCATTTCGTCCTCCGTTTGCAACATTATTATTATAAGCACGATTATATGTATCGTATGAAATTACAACATAATAATATTCACCATCAGAGTTTAATTCATCACTTTGCCACAAATACGTTGGATTAGTAGTAACATTATTTAAATTAGTTAAGTTTGAGCCTAATTGTTCTTTCATTTGCATATAAACCGCTGGATCTGGTTTTACTGTATTTCTATTATATAAGTTATTGAATAATAATCCATGATTTGTAAATGAAACTAAATTTCCATCAATACTTATTTTTAACTTGTCACCACAATTGCTTTCATCTGCTTCATTATAGAAGCATGTTGAATCAAGAAAATATTTAAAATCATCATAATTAGAATACTTAGATTGGTTTAGTGTTAATTCAAGATAATTCGAGTACATTGCAGGAAAACTTATAGTTTGGGTAATTATTGTAGGTGTATAATCATCTATATCCAATTGTTTATTATTATATACAGATGAAGGATATATATACCTACTCGAGTCACTTATTAGACGACTTGTATTAGCACTTTCATTAGCAATATTATCAGCATAACTTGCATAATTCATATGAGTTCTACTTTTTGGAGTAGTTATTTTTTCATCAAAAACAACTTTGATTTCACTTACTTCAGCATTTGGAGTTGTATTACCTGTAATTGTTAATTCAAACTTATTCAATAAGCACGCATTAGCATCATCAGTACACTCTGTACCAATATCAACTACACCTGTAGCATTTACAGCCACTTTAACTTTATCATTAGTAAAAGTAATTTGTTTTGATGTACTATCACCTTTTGTTAATTCTTGACCATCAGCATAGATTGTAATGCCTTTTAAATATTCATTTTGAGCATAACTATTAAATCCAAAATCTGTATCAAGGTCAATTGTTAATTTACCATTAAAGGCATTCTCACCATTTTCTCTTGTATCAGTTAATGTTGTTGTTAATGTATAAATATCATTTGTTACACCTTTTTTAGTAGAAGTTTGGGCAATAGTATATGTATGTACTTCTGGTGTAACAATATTTCTTACATAAAATATCAAACTACCAACATCTTCAATGCTAACTGCTTTTTGTTCAGGATCTTGTTCATATACTTTATCAGTTAACTTAAGAGAAAATTGATATGAAAATTTAATTGAATAGGAATCTTTTAAACTAGAAAATCTTACTTTTAATCGATATATATTATTTTCAAAATAGATTCCTCCATATCCATTAACTTTTCCCATATTAAACAATTCAAGTTCGTCATCTTGACTTGTAATAATAGTAGCTGAGTTTGGAATAAAATGTTCTGGAAGATCAATATAATAATATTGTCCTTCGACAATCTGTTCTTCCAAATTTTCATTTTCGACTTCTTCCGTATCTAAATGTAGATATAAATTATCATCTAATGTTAAATATCTTGTTGATGCCGTACTACTATATCTACTGTCTACTGTTTTATTAGGATCCGTCGTTGATACTATTTTTCCATTTTGATCCATCAATGTTGCATAAATGTTTGGAAAAATTGTAGACAATTTCTTTTCTTCGGCTTGGGTATCCTCAGACGCTAATGAAAATGGAAGTATAGCAACTATTGCTAACAATCCCAAAAACATAAATAGCGTTAAGCGGAAGCCCTCTCTTTTATTCTTCTTATAAAATAACGTATTCATTTCTTATACTCTCCTCTAGTATATAGTATATAATTAAAGTTCTAGGATATCAAGATTTCTAACGAAAATAAAAAAAATAATTAAGAAATCTTAATTATTTTCTATACTATTTAATAATTCATCTACATATCCGATAACAATATTTATTTTTTCTTCTAATAAATCACATACCGGAGCAACTTTCAAATTTTTATGCTTACTCCATGCTTCACTCGTACGTTTATCTAAATCGATTGCTTCACTAGCTTCTTCAAAACGAGCTTTATTACTAGCATTAGAATACTTATTTTCTGTTTCAGTTGCTACTGTTATCATATGAATAACTAAATCATATTCATCTAACAATTCTTTGTTATTTAGATGATTTTCTTTTAACATTTGTTTATAATTCTCTTCACCTAAGTAAGCTTTAATATCAACAGTTCCTCTATCATAAAGAATAATTACTTTTGTATCATCATCATATCTTCTAATAAAATCTTTATATCTTTTTTCTTTAAATAATTGCAAATTTAATATTTCATTTTCAAAATCATAAACACTTGCTTTATAATCACCAAAAGGACGAATACCACCTTTAATTATTTCAGTTGCGCATTCATTTAAAACCAAAACATGATATCCTCTTTCTACTAAATGTTCTTCAAGTTTTGTAATTGTTGTTGTTTTACCAGCACAAGGACCACCAGTTAAAACAATTTTAGCAACTAACTTACCCATAAAAAAAATCCTCACTAATCACTATTATTATAAACTTATTTAAATTATTGTCAATAAATTATCTATTACACATATCATTACTAAACTCTAATTCATAGTCACCTATAAAGACGTCTCTATTACTTTTATCATTATATTTAATTCTATTACAAGTTATAACAGTTAAATCATATTTTTCAGAACGATAAATATTGGTGCCACCATCACGAACTGTTGATTCATGTTCCATTAAATCTGTTATACTTTTAAGACTATCATCCATTGTTTGATATGTTTTAGAAATATAATCTTTTAAAATTTCTCCTTTATAATTAACTTCTTTTAGATTGCTTGATAAATAGATAACTCTATCATCTTTTTCTAAATAAATATTATATTTATTAGTATCTTTTATATTAGTTTTAGTAACTTCAATTATCCTTTCACTCTTTTTGCACGCAACACAAAATAGACTAAATAACATTAATAAACTTATAAATACTTTTTTCATAAAAACCTCAATGAAATTATAACATACAAAAAACAGGTTTTTAACCTGTTATTTTTTGCTTAATTGTTTATTTTTCTTAGGACCTAAATTTTGTAAACGATAATCCGTACCATCCTCCATTACAAAATTGTACCATTTCTCTAATGTCCTATCAACTTTTTCTATTCTATTATCGTTTATATTAAAGAAATGCGGTAATCTAAACCAATATAATTTAAAATCACTATATTCTTTAGCTTCTTCTTCTGATATAAAACGAATAGGAAGTTCAGGAGGTACTTCATCATACTTACCTTGAACATCACTAAATTTAGAACCATCATATTTTCTCATCATGTTCAATATACCAACCGGTTGATTATCACCAACAATCGCGAATTGAATGGGAACTTTACCATAAGAATAACCATATGGTTTATTTTTAGAGCCATAGGCAAATATTTTGGCTTCATCAGAACTAAATGTACCTTTAATTTTAGCATCCATTCTTAAAACACCACGATGAAAATACTCTTCCGATTCTTCTTTACACTTATATCTATAATCATACATATAATGTAAATCATCAAGAGGTACTTTATCTTCAAGTACTCGAGGATCCATCATACCATAAACAGTATAATTACCTACCTTTTTAGCATCTTCATCACTATAATGTTCAAAATAATACTCACTCAGATCCTCTTTTTCACCATAACCATGAACATTATATTTAAAATAACCACTTAATTCAGTATATTCTTGACTAGGTATTCCTATAAATGCAACTGGTCCTATTTCTTTACAAAAACCAAAACTTGCATTATAACCTGTCATATTATTTAATTCCATAACTTGATTATAGTTATACGTTCCTTTTAATAAATAGTCATTACACCCAACAGTATCTCCTTTAACAATAAATACTTGATTACCAATAGTTGTTGTTCTTATATCACGATCCGGATAAGCCATTTTAATAAGTTTTTTTATAATTACTTCTTTTAATTTAATAAACATAATTCCTCCACGAGGAAATTATTCTATATTAACCAATTGATAAATTCAATATTATTTACATTTCTTAATGATGATGATTACATGGATGACCTTCAATACCATATTTTTTGGTAATAGGGTCTTTAAATAAAAAGTTCTTTGGTGCATGATAAGTTAAAAAGAAATATAAAAATAATTCAATAATTATTAAAATATAACTAATATAAATAAATATTTCATTATAATTAATTAAATTAATAAAATATTTATAAACTAATTGTGAACAAGTAACTGTTAAATAAAAACATATTATATCAATCCATAAAATAGATTTTTTAGTAAACATTGTATAACTATAAAAAAGAATTGGTATTAATAAAATAATTGTTAATAATGACATACTTTTAGCGAAAATAAAATTACTAGTGAAACCTACTTCACTTGTTTCATATATGCTCCAAAGAATAGTTCCTGTCATACATATTTTAATATGTTCCCAAGTACTTTCATTAACTGCTGAGAAAACACCAACTACTTTATTATGATGTGATAACTCATAAGTAAAATGAAGTAACGTTCCAACCACTCCAATAATTATAATTCCTAAATCAAGCATATTATACCTTCTTCCTACTCTAATATTATATATCATTTATATACAAAAAAGTATCCACAAAATTGTGGATACTTTTATATTCTTCTATATGGTAAATAATCATTAGATAATCCATTAACTTTAGTAAGATCTACACTTTTAGCTTTTACAGAATTATTGTAAGCATTAATTAAAAAAGTATTAATATAATTCTTAACTTCATCTAATTCTCTAAATTTTAATTGTTTTTCACTAGAATAATAAAATAGTACATCCGTATATTTAATAAACTTGTATATATCTTCTTTTGATGCATACTTTAATAATTCGTTAATTAAACCGTTTAAATCAGCTCTAAAATATAATGATTGTAACTTTTCTTTACCAATTATTATTTCAAGTAATCTAGCTATTGCTTGTTCTTCTTCATAGACACTATATGCTGGTATTAATTGACATCTAGGATCAAAGAACTTATTTGCATAATATTGAGTCAATCCTTCATTAATACCAATACCATGAACTAAAGCCTTACTCTCATCTTTCTTATTAATTTGCACTTGTGATAATCCTGAATAAATAACATCATTTTTTAAATCTAATCTTGTAGAAGATGCATGTAATAATTCATGACAAATGGAATTATATAATTCTGATATAGGAGTTGTTGCTAAATCAATAGTATTTTCTTTTGAATTATAAGTACCACCAGAAATATAACCTCTTCTTAAATGATTAAAAATGTAACCAGTAGATTCATTATATTCTTTTAATGTTTTAAAATTACGATAATAATTATCTAAATCTTCTCTATGTATTTTATCTTCAATAAATTTACAAAAAGTACTATATACTTTTTGATATACTACATTTTCTTTAACATCAAGATCATTACCTTCATATAATTCATCTGGTAAATCTATTACTTTAATCATATCTGTATTAGAATACTTTTTTAATTCCATTTTTAATTTATTAGGACGAATAATAAATTGATTAATCGAATTAATTCCCATTTTAGCAGCAAATAAAATTAATATTATACTAACAACATTCATTAGTAACTCCTACTAAATTAATAAATTCTTCTACTTCATCCCAGTCTTCTTTATTATTAATTTTTTCTAAACCTTTACTTTTATCATTTGGATAATAGATAAATGAATATACATTTAATTTATCATTATTATATGTATTATCAGTACAAATTAAATAATAATTTCTTGTACTATGTGATTTAAAAGTATATAAAATATCGCAATCTTTTTCGACATCGTTTATACTTATTTTTAACTTTTTCATACTCCCCTCCAAAAATCGGCTATATTATACCACAAAATGATGAAAAAATAAAGAAAAATATCCACAACACTGTGGATATCTATTTAATAAGTTCTAAAAATTCTTTTGGTATTTCTAATTGAAAAACCATTTTTTTATTATTAAGAGGATTTATAAATTCAAGATAGTTGGCATATAAACATAATCTACGTAATGGATCAGTTTTAATACCACCATACTTTTTATCTCCTAAAATAGGGCAACCTAAATCGTTCATATGAACTCTTATTTGATTTTTTCTTCCTGTTTTTAAATTAATTTTAACAAGAGTATATTTCTTATTATGACTAATTTCTTGATAATCAGTAATAGCAAGATCACCACTTTTATCATTAGTACTATATACAAGTAAAGTTTTTGTTTCTTTTAAATATGATTTTACTGTACCTCTTTCTTTAGGTAAATGATTATTAAGAATAGCAACATAACTTCTTTTTGTCTTTTCCCAATTATTTTGAAGTTTTCTTTTCAATATTTCACTTTTAGCGAAAACAACTAGTCCACTTGTATCTTTATCAAGTCGATGAACAATAAATACTTTATTATTCTTATTCTTTCTTTTTTCATATAACATTACTTGATGAAATAAAGTCTTTTCTTTTTCATTATCAGTACTTATTGTTAATAAATGGGCTGGTTTATTTATAACAATTAAATCTTTGTCTTCATAGACAATATCCATTTTCTTAGTTTTCATTCATGTGCTCCACGGCATTTATTACTGCCAAACGACCATATGTATAAGTAAGGCTACCTTGTTGATAAGCGATATATGGACTTCTTATTGGTCCATCACAACTTATTTCAATACTACTTCCTTGAGTGAAACTACCACTTGCCATAATAACTTGATCAGTATAACCTGGCATATCAGTAGGTATTGGTCTTGCATTAGAGTCAATAGCGCTCATCTCTTGTATACCTTCAACATATTTTATTAATTTGTCTTTATCATTAAATATAATATTTTGGACAATATCACATCGATTATCATTATATTTAGGTTCAACATTAAATCCTAATTTTTCAAGTAAACATGAAGTAAAGATTGCTGTTTTAATACTGCTACTAACTACACTTGGTGCAAGATATAGTCCTAATAATATTTGTTTATTAATTCCTAAGCTTGGTCCTACTTCAGCTCCTTGTCCTGGAACTGTTAATCTTTCAGCGACTAAATCAACTAAATTCGATTTACCTGCTACATAAGCGCCATTAGGTGCCATTCCAGCTCCTAAGTTCTTAATTAGTGAACCAACCATAATATCACAACCAACTCCTGTTGGTGTTCTATCTTCAACCATTTCACAGTAACAATTATCAACCATAATAATAACATCTTTATCAATAGATTTAATTAATTTAGTTACTTTTTCAATCTTATCAATAGTAATGCTACTTCTTGTTGAATAACCTTTACTTCTTTGAATTTCAATAACTTTTACTTTGTTATTAGTAAGATAGTCTTTAATCTTATCATAATCAAAATCATTATCAATTAAATCAATTTGATCATATCTAACATTAAATGATTTTAACGAACTAGGATTATCGATAAAACCAATAACTTCATCTAATGTATCATATGGCTTCCCACTAATAGATAATAATAAGTCACCTGGTCGAAGTAGTCCAAAGAAAGTAACTGTAAGAGCGTGAGTACCTGATATAAATTGACTTCTAACAAGAGCTTTTTCTGAATCTAATACTTCGGCAAAAATATTATCAATTTTGTCTCTTCCTACATCATTGTATCCATAACCTGTTGTTCCATAAAAATCTGTTTCTGATAAATTATTACTTCGAAAAGCTTGTAATACTTTTTTACTATAATAACTTTCAATAAAATTTACTTTATCAATTTGATCTTTGATTAATAAATCAACTTCTTTTATTAATTCATCATTCATTTATATCACCATCTATTCTTATTATACTACCACTTACTATATCATTATTAATAACTTCATTTATTACTTCAACGATTTTTTCTTTTTTTATTAATTTAACTTGATTAATTCTTTTCATTTCATTATTTAAATATTCTTGATTCATATCATGAACACTTTCAGTATCAACCCAATTAGGACATATTGTAATTATTTTAGGTTCAATAATTCTTGATAATGTCTCTGTCATATTATTAATACCTGCTTTTGATACATTATAATTAATACTTAATATACTTCCTGTATCAATACCATCTGTACTTGAAATATTAAATATATAAGAATCTTTATTCATTAATTTAGACATATGTTTAATCATTAGAAAGGTACCAACAGTGTTAACTTCAAGTACTTTCATAAAATCTTCTTTTGTCAAATTATCTATATCATTATCAAGAGATAAAGCTGCATTGTTAATAAGAATATCAATATGTCCATACTCTTCTTTAATACTATTATATAATTCTATAATATCTATTTCATTTGACAAATCCAAATGATAATTAGATACATTTACATGATAGACATTTTCGATATCTTCTTTGACTTTTTTTGACAAATCAGAACTTGTATTATAAGTCATTATAATATTTGCTTTATGGCTTGCAAAAAAAGTAATTAAAGACTTACCTATTCCCCTACTTGCTCCTGTTACTAGAACAACTTTATTTTCATAATTCATATTATCACTTCCTAAAAAATAAAAGTGAATAACTTCACTTTTATTTGTAACATTTTATAAATGAAAAACTATTACCTTCATTATACTTATGTGTTTCATAAAAACTTAATTCTTTTGATGCTTTAAATCTTTTATGAACATCATCAAAACTTGCGACTAAAATATTACTAAAACCATTTGTACTTATTTGTTTTGCATCATTATCCATTAAAACATTTTTGATATGAATTAGAGGATGATATCTTTTTAACTCATCAAATTCTAACGAAAAAGATTCATCTTTCATAAAATATCTTACTAATTCTTCTTGAGTAAAACCATCAGGTAACTTAAGTAAAAGATAATAAATATCATCAGTTTTCTCATTTCTATCAACAATTTGTCCACTTTGATCAAAATAAACTCTATTATCAGTAATATAACTATCCATATTAATCGATAATTTATTACATATACTTGTTAATTCATCATGAGATAAATTAGTTTTTAATACTTCATTTAATCCATAAATAGTAACAGCTTGTAACATTTTATCAGATTCAAGATGATATCCTCTTAAAATACCTTTGGTATAACTACCTTCTATTGTATAACCATGAATATTTAATTCTTTAAAAAATAATAATCCGGCTTCAAGTATAGGTTTTATATTGTGTAGGGGTCTTATTATTCTTTTACAAACTCCAAATTTTAAATGGTCATAAGTATCAATAAAATCTCTTCTAATTATATATTTATCTAAATTTCCATCAACAAATAAATCAATAATTCCTGGAATTTTAGCATCAATCGTTTTCATATTAAATTACATATGTATTATATTAAGTAAAAATATAAACATTATTGTTAATCTTTCACGCCACTTATATGCACCACATTCTAATATTGCGCATGATTTATCAACATTTGTAACAATCCAACTTTCTTTACAATTGGGCTTAACATTTCCAAATGGATACATGTGTGAAAGAATAATATTCTCCTCTTTCTTATTTATTATAAAATCTTTTTTAGCGTTTGATAATGCAAATGATGGATGCACTTTACTTCTTTTTAATTGACCTTTTAAATTATGATATTCATAATTATTAAAATAGTCATGTAATAGTGCTCCTCTTGTTGCTGATACATAATCTAGATGCATTCTTTTAGAAATCTTATATGTTCTCTTAGCAACATGCATTATATGATTATATCTAGTAGTTCCATGATGTGGTTCATTCTTTAAAGATTGAAACTTAGGACTACTAATTATATCTTTTGCAATATATTCAAACTCTGACATGAGTTTTCATCTCCTTAAACTTCCCAATTATAGCATATTGGAATGATTAATGCAAATTCTACCTTCCAATAAAACTATTGATGACATAACTTGTTATTAATAATCCAGCAACACTTGGAACATAAGAAATAGAACCAACTTTACCTTTATATGGGGTTGGTTGTTCACAAGAATATAAAACCCTTGTATCTAATAATTCTTTATTATCTTTTAATAAAAATCTCATTTTTTTAGCAAGAGGGTCATATTCCGTTTTCTTAAGTCTATCTATTTTAAACAATTCAGGATGAAACTTATTTCCTGTACCCATAGAAGAAATAATAGGAATATTTCTTTCGCTACATTCTTTTATTAATAATACTTTACTATTTACACTATCACAACAATCAATAACATAGTCTATCTTTTGATTAAAAATAACATCTTTACATTTTTCATCATAGAAGATATCAAAAATATCAACAATACAATCAGGATTAATATCTAATAGTCTTTCTTTAAAAACATCTACTTTTTTTCTACCAATATTAGAATGAAGAGCGATTATTTGTCTATTAATATTACTCTTATCAACAGTATCAAAATCTACTAAAATCAAGTGTCCAATAGATGCTCTTGCCATTGATTCCGTTACATAGCCTCCTACACCACCAACACCTACTATTAATACCGTTTTATTTTTTAATTCATTAATTTGATTACCAATTAATAATTCTTCTCTTTCAAACATTTTTGCCCTTCCTTATTTTATTCTCTATTTTAACTAAATGTTTACGATATCCTTTAAAACTTCTTGGATAATGTTCACATAAATCAGCTAGTTGAAATCTTTTTGTTACAACAAAAACTAGGAAATCTATTTCTTTTAATATCTTTCTTATAGATTTTTTATCTACTTCATATTTAATCCTATCACACTCTGGATCAAAATCAATTAATTTAATTTGATTATTACTAAAAACAAAATTACTAGGGTTAGTATCAAAATATGAGATGTTATTATCTACTAATTCTTCTATTATATCTACCATATCACTAAATAATAAGAAAAGATTATGTAACATATCATCATCATGATAATAATAGTTCGCTAAATTTAATAAATTACGAGTAAGAGCGATTCTATATAAATTTTCTGAATCAGGATAATAAGGAATAACTGTTCCTTTCATAATTCCATCTTCCATATAATAACTTGTAGGTAAATCAGTTAAATGAACTTTTTTTTGAAGTTCCATAAATCTTCTCAACATATTTATTATCTTTTCATTGTCAAAATTATAAGTTGCATATTTAATAATAAATTCTGGATTATTAAGAAGTTTATAAAATCTACTTAATTCTAAAGGATTTTTTTTATCAACATCTTTTTTAAAGAATATTTCTTCACCTTTATCATGCTCATCAAAGTAAAAAATACCATTATTATCTATATTCATACCATACCCCTAAAACTTTGTACATTATACCATAAATTGGCTAAAAAGTAAAGAAAAGACGCCTTTAAGCGCCTTTTTTTAATTATTATGTCTAAATTTGAAATAGAAGAATCCCATTAAATTTAAAGCAATAAAGATTAGACCAATAGGAATTAACTTAGATGAACTATCAGTTATTGGTACTGGTGTTACTTTCTCTCTAAAGGAAACTTGAATTAAATAATTTTCTTTAACATTCTTTAAGTTTTCTAGAGTTTGTTTATCTCTACTTGTAAGACCAACTTCTTTACCATTTACTAATAAAGACTCTATTTCATAACCATTACCTGGAGTAATAACAATATAATCTTTTGTTGAATCCTCTCCATAATATACTACTTCATTACCCGTTATTTCTCCAATACCACCACTTACTTGAACTTCAATATTATATTTAATTTTTTCATATTCATAGAATACATCTTGAGTATCTTCCATAAATGTTATTTTATTAGATTCAGGAGATTTAACAAGTTCATAACCTTCAAATTCTTTTGATTCATGAGTATATTCTTGAGTTACTAATCCTTCACCAATAATATCATCTATTAATCTTCTATCAGTACCAGATTCAATATAATGTACAACAATTCTACCTGGTTTTAATGTGTAATAATATGTTATTTCAATACTATCTTCTAAGATATTACCTGTTATTTTAGAACCAGTTTGTTCACCACTACCCGTATTAATAACATTTTTATATGTATAATTAGCATCACTAAGATTTAGACAAGAATCAACTTCATATTGATCAGTATATTTTAAATCTAATACTTTATCATCACATAATTTTGTAGTTGTATCTTCGATATAATGATGAACAGTTATTTGAGCTGGTTTAAGATTATAGAAATATGTTATTTCATAACTATCTTTATTTACAGTACCATTTATATCATCACCAGAATGAACTTCACCATATATGTATAAACCTTTATATAGTAGATTTAAATCCAATGATTCATAATAATTCGTAGTATAAGTTTCACCATAATGAGTATGAATTATATCATCTGGATGAACTTCTGTAGTTGTATCAAGAATATAATGGTGAATAGTAACTTTAGCAGGTCTTAATTCATAATAATAAGTTACAACATAACTGTCTTTATTTATAACACCTGCAGAATCATCACCACCATGAACATTATTATAATAATAATTAGTATCAGTTAATTCATTAGATTGATAATAATTAGTTTCATATTGAACACCATAAATAGTATTTATAATATCATCATCATGTAATTTTGTTTCTGTTCCTTTAATATAATGATGAACAGTAATAACTGATGCTTTTGGCTCATAATAATATATTATTTCATAATTATCTTTATTTACAGTACCACTTATATTATCACCAGAATGATTATTATTATATTTATAATTGTTTTTGTAATTTGCATCTAATTCACTATCTTCATAATAATTAGTTTGATAATTTTCTGTATAAAGTTTATTAATTATATCATCATCATGAACTTTAGTTTCCGTATCTTTAATATAATGATGAACTGTAACTGTTGCTGGTTTTAATTCATAATAGTAAATTATTTCATAACTATCTTTATTAATTGTACCAGTTGCATTATCACCTGTTCTACTCTTATATCGATAATTATTTTTATAATTACCTTCTAACTCATTTGATTCATAATAATTTGTTTCATATGTTTCTGTATATTTTTTATTATATGTATCATCACTATGAACCTTATTTGTTGTTCCTTCTACATAATGATGAACTGTTACTGTTGCAGGTTTCAATTCATAATAATAGATTATTTCATAACTATCTTTGTTAATTGTACCAGTTGCATTATCACCTGATCTATTCTTATATCGATAATTATTTTTATAATTACCTTCTAACTCATTTGATTCATAATAGTTTGTTTCATATGTCTGTGTATATAGTTTATTATATGTATCATCACTATGAACTTTAGTTGTAGTTCCTTCTACATAATGGTGAACTGTTACTGTTGCTGGTTTTAATTCATAATAGTAAATTATTTCATAACTATCTTTGTTAATTGTTCCAGTAGCTTCATCACCTGTTCTACTCTTATATCGATAATTATTTTTATAATTACCTTCTAACTCATTTGATTCATAATATTTAGTTTCATATGTCTGAGTATATAGTTTATTATATGTATCATCACTATGAACTTTAGTTGTAGTTCCTTCCACATAATGGTGAACTGTTAAAACTGATGTTTTTAATCGATAATAATATATTACTTCTATTGCATCTTTATTAACTGTTCCTGATACTGGATCTCCACCAACACCTGCTTCAACATAGCTAGAAAGAGATAATCTTTCTGTAGTATATTGCTCACCATAGCGAAGTGATTGAACAACATCATCATGCACTTTTGTTGTTGTTCCAACTAAATAGTGATGCGCTATTACTTGACCTGATTTTTGCTCATAGTAATAGATAACTTCAACAGTTCCTTTATTAACAGTTCCTGATACAGGATCCCCTCCTGTTGTAGATGCTACTCTATATTTATTAGCATATTCATCATATAAATCACCAGAAGCAATTGATGTAGTTGAATAATTACTATTAAAATAAGTATTTTCTGTTACATCATCATGTACTTTAGTTGTTGTTCCAACTAAATAGTGATGCGTAATTACTTGAGCTTGTTTATATTGAACACCAATATTTTTATTAGCTGCTACAACAGATGCTGTTGTTGGATTTTGACTTAACTCTTGAATAATATCACTTTTACCAGTATTCTTATTAATAACACTAGAAATATTAGATGCTCCAGCATTCTTTTCAACAAATTCCATATTAGCATCTAAATCATATTGTATGTAATAGTTTCCTTTTTCAAAATGAACAGATTCATAATGACCATTTTCATCAGTAGTCATTTCTCTAACAAGATTATTATCTTCATCATACATTTTAACAGTTTTATTAGATAACAATTGATCTTTATTACTTTCATATTTTCCATTATGATTATTATCCAAGAAAACAATACCATTGATTTCACGATCAACAACTGTCAATTGTTTTAAACTTGAAGATACAGCATTTTCAAGGTTAGCACTAGAACCTATAAATTGGAAATAATATACATCATTATAAGTATTTCCTGTTGGTTTGAAATTTAGTTTATAATTAACATCATCAACAGGTGAAATATCTGGAATGTATGTTGCTATGGCTGTTGCGTTACTTGGAATAGTATCACCTACATGTATTTCATGCCAACGTGAATCATTTGCTAAATCAACATTTTGTATATTCATTCTTCCTAATGGGTCAGCTGTAAGACCAATATTATCAATAGAATTAGTTGTATAATACATTGTTTGTGTATCCGCAAGAGATATAACTTCTAATATATAACTTCCACTATAATTCGTACCAAAGTTATCTCCATTCTTTGGAAGAATTTCAACAGTTTTAAACTCTAACAAATGTGCTTGTGCAATATTATATATAAAATCATTCACTAATAATGCTTCATCACGTTCTACTACTTCTTTTTCAAGAATTTTTCTTAATGATGAGCCTGCTAAATTAGTTAGCGTAAACGAAGTAGTGTAACTCTTTCTACCACCTAATACTGATGGACTAGACAAATAAGCATATACAGTCTTTTGAGAATTATTTGCTGCATAAGGTGATATTTCTAGCTTATATTTAATAACGGGAAGAGGATCAGCTAAATTCCAATTTGTAAATTCCCATACAACACTAGTACCACCAGAAGAATTAGTTGTAATACTTTTTGGTTCATAATTAGAACTATTATTTCTATAACTTAAATTTGCAGGAATAGATGCCTCAACTTTAAAGGTTGCTGTTCCAGTCATTTCTTCCATTGAAGAATAAAAAGATGGGGTAATAGACATATTAACAATTTCATCTTCGACATTATAATTTGTTTTACGAATATTGTTAACTTTGTCAGTATTTTCAGTAGAAATACCTAATGTAAGACCTGATATTAAATAAGTTTGTCCTAAAGCAGTAGGATTTGGTGAAGATTGTAGACCAGAGCCATCTTCTTTAATAACAGCCCCAATATAATTAGTATTTTCTCCTATTTTATATACTTGCGTTTTTTCTGCGTCGCCATATAAATAAGCTTTCATTCTTATAATACCCGTTTTACCAACAGCTGATAAATCATTAATAGGTTTTAAATATGTATATAAATATGAAGTGACATTATATCCGCGCCAATCTGGCTCAATTGTTCGAAGAGCAGTTATTTTACCATATTTTTGTGCTTCCTGATATGTATCATACCAATCAAAATCTTCTATTAAAGCAGCATTTACTAAAGCATCAGTATTTGTTCCCACATCAGGATTAGCTTTATAAATTCCATATTTAATTTGAGCATTAGAGGTACTTGGTGAAGGCATAGCGCCGCTATTACTATAATAAATATATGGATAACTACTATATGACTCAAATTCAACATAATTTGAATTCCATACTTCCAATCTTTCAAGTCCACCTTCATATGGGCCGTCTTCTATAAAAATATATGAAAAAAATGTTTTTCTATCTCCAATAGGTATATCTGTAACATCATTAAAAACATCAGAACCAGCACCCGTAAAATAATATGATGCATTTCCTGTTAGATTATTATAAAAAGTAAATGTTATAGATTTATTAGGATTGGATGTATGTTTTTCACCATTTTCATCCTCTACCGTTAAACTTGTATCCGTTATTTTTATTTGATACTCATATCTCCCTGGAGTTGGTTCATACCACGGAACAAATAATTCAAATCCTTGAGCAGCAATCGTCTTATAACTCAAACTATCTATTGACACATAAGAGTAAAATCCCTCATTACTAAAATTAATATTTGCGCCATCCTGATTGGCTGACATTACACCCGAATCATATATATATTTGTAACTTACATTACCCGAAGTAACTGAAGAATCTCTTTTAGCATAATATGAATTAGATGAGTTTGTATTTTTTTCACTATCAGGCCAAAAACCCGGAGTTGTCTCACCTGGTCTTCCATATGAATAAAGTGTTGTACCATTTATTGGGTCATCTTGGTTAATTGTTGCAATATTAATCATTTCTCCATTTGGATCGTCTAAATTTCGATATGAATATTCAATTTTTAATGTTGAAGATAATTCATTTTGGGCATTGCTCTTTCCTTTTCCATCACCAGTGTATATCCTTGTAAAAAAGTTTATATATTGCCCTTTTACACCATTCAATTCTGAACCAACATTTACTTTTCCTTTTGCAAAAGATAGATTTGCATCAAGGGCCCCAGTAATGATTATAGGGTTTGGATCTTGCACTACAATTTTATCAATTTGAGAATTTTCATTGTCAGGTTTATTACCATCCATCCAAACTTCAAATATTGGGGTTAAACTTTCATCTAATACTTTTTCATTACCTAAAACTCTAAGGGTAAATGATAATTGTTGTGTACCACCTGCTGGTAATTTATCACTAGGGATATCATATGATGTTGTAATTTCTGTCCAATTATTATTTAAAGTGTAATTTTGCATCCAAGAATCTCGTATAATCATTAAATACGTTCCGTCAGAAGTTGGAATTTTAACTCTTACTTTTATTTTTCCACCCTTTATTATTTCATCTTCTGTTGTTGTATATGGGTTTTTATCAATACCAACTTCAACTATATATGTAACTGAATCAAAAGTTCTAACATAGTTATCGTCAGCACTAGCATCATGGCCATCCATATCTGAAACACTATTAAAAGTAGGAAGTCCTGTTTTTCTTTCTTTTATACTAACTGATACAACCTTTAACTTGTCATAATTAGAATCTACATCAGGTGCTGATATCTCTTCTTTATATGACTTAAGTTCATTATTCTTATAAATGAGTAATGATCCACCAATTAATAATAAAACAAGATTTAATATTAAAAGATATTTATTTCCAATCAATTTCTTCATAACTACTCTCCACTACTATACATAATCATTTTATCACAAAAAAGACATATCGATATGTCTTTTTAATGTTTTTGACCTAATAAATTTAATAATTTATCTTTTTTTATTTTTAACATTGAGTCGATTACTTCTACTAACTTATCAAAATCAGGATTATCACTTGCAAAGAGTAATGCAATTTCTTCAATTCTTTGATAATTTCCTAATAAATATTCTTCAAAAAATTTATATTCACTATGATCTGCTCCCATAGAACGAATTACTTGGAATACTCCATAATATGCACTTTGTTTTGATAAACCATATTTCTTTTCCAAAAAGTCTTTTACAACTTGTGATGGTTCAAACTTAATTAATCCTGTTCGATAATATGGATTATTACTATATCGATATGGAACAAAATGAATTGAACCTCTACCTCTTAATATATTATAGTTAACATAATCAACAAAGTCTTTTTCGTCCCCATTTTCCGTTGTCTTACGAAGACGAGTCATGCCATTACGACCAGATCCTTTTTTTAAATCACGGGATGATTTCATTTCTAAAGCTTCTATCGCTCCAATAAACTCTCTTTGATGTCCTTCATCTGATAGGTCAATATCATCTTCTAGACAAAATACTAAATTATCTGTATCTTCTCTTTCTTCTTCAATACTATCACTTTCATGATAATAAGCCGTCATTTCTTTTTTCCATTTTTTAATTTCACTTTTAAACTTCGTTACAATATTATCTAATTCATTATCAATATTTTCATCAAAATCTAAATCTTCTTTTTTGAGATCTAAAGCGATTGGTAAATATTCATTCTTTATAGAATTAATATATGATTCTAAAACACGTATTTCTTCATATGCACTATTTTGATCTTTATAAGTATTACGAATAAAACTAATTATATTATTAAAATCATCAATAATTCGATAAAGATCACTTATTATTGTTTCTCTTACTATACGTAGTGTGTTTTTATTATATAAATCTACAATTAATTTAAATATTTTAATAACATCTTTATTATCATAAATATGTTGTAGTAGTGTTCTAACATCTAATAATAAATCTTTTATAGTAGCTTTTTGATAATCTTCAAAGCGAGATTCATAACTTATATTTTCACCAAAAGGAGCTTTAGTATCTCTTATTTGTTCATCTTCATAAATCTCTCTTAATTCTTCAATTATCTTTCTTTCTTCATCAGTAAATTTAGATAACTCTAAATTAGAAAAACTAATTTCTTCAACTACTGTTTCTAATTTTTCTTGATCTTCCCTAATATTTTTTAATATTTCTAAACAAGTAGAGTCATCAAATAACGTTTTAATTAAAGCAAGAAATTCATCTAATTCTTCTTTAGATGAAAAAACAGATAATAGAGATGATTTATTAAACTTACTAGAATATTTTTCAATTAAAGCTATTCTTTCAGCATATTCTTTATCTTTATTTTCAAAATCAAGATTTAAAAATTCTCTTTCATTTACTTTTTCAATAAAATTAATTATTTTATTAGCAAGCATATAACATATCGTATTAATATAAGTTATTAAACTATTTCGACTATTTTGTTCAACAGAAGCCAACATTCTTTTATCAAGAGGAAAAACACTCTTTTTTATACTAAATGGGCTAGTTTGTTCAATAACAAAAGGATTTTTTCCAACACTCATTATATCTGGAGAATTATCATCAAAAGAATGAATAGCATCAATAATTTCATCTAATACTCCATGAGGAGGAATATCATACATAGAACAAATATGTCTTATATCTTGTTCAAGATCCAATAAATTAATATTTTTTGTTTTATTGAATTCTATTAATTCCTTATATGAAACAAACTTCTTTAATAAATCGAATTCTTTATTACTACTTGGAAAGAAACGTCTTAGTTTTTCTACTTTACTATAATCTGCATTATTAATATTATGTTCTCTGAAAATTCCAATAAGACTTTTAACTTTTCGATGTTCATCAAATCTTACTTTTAACACTCGCTGTTCCTCATATAATGCTTTTAGTTGTTCTGATAAAGTATTTTTTAAAACTTCGTATCTTTCCATATTATCACTATCTTTCCATATTTTATTATACCTTAAGATAATAAAAAAAGACATATCAATATGCCTTTAATTACATAACCAGCTCTTACTAATGTCAATAAAATGTCATTTAAGAAATTATTATTGTAAATAATGTGTCAAGAAAAAAAGGCATATTATGCCTTTATATTCTTTCTACATTAAGTGTTACTTCAAGTCCATTAAGGTTATATAGTTCACCATCATGTTTTTCTTTAATAATTTCTTTACATAATGTTTCTTTCTTAATAAAGGAAATATGTTTCTTTAATCTCTTTTCAAGATCAACTTCACCAGAATAGTAAATATTAATACGATCTGTTATATTGAAATCTTTTGTCTTACGTAAATTTTGTACTTTGCTTATTAATTCACGAACAATACCTTCATCAATTAATTCATCTGTTAAGTTTGTATTTAAGACAATAAAGTTATTATTCTCATGAGCCGCATCAAAACCTTCTTTAGAACTAATACGAACTTCTACCATATCTTTATTAATAGATACATTTTTACCACCAATTTCCATACTAATAGATTCACCATTAGATAGACTTGTTATTTCAGAATCTGTTAAACTTAATAGTTTAGATTGGAATTCTTTAATAGATGGTCCAAATAATTTACCAACTTCTTTGAAATTTGGTTTAACTTCAAAAGTCATATATGTTGATAAATCATTAGTGAAATGAACTTCATGAACATTAAGTTCTTCTTTAATTAAATCAGTTAAATCACCAATAACTTTTTCATTTTTACCATCAAGAATTACTTCACTAATTGGTTGACGTACTTTAATTTTTACATCTTCTCTTGCTTGTCTTCCAAGGGAAATTAAATCACGTACTAAATCCATCTTTGTTTCAATCTTTTCATTAATTAATTTTTTATTAGCTTGTGGATAATCCGTTAAATGAACACTTTCATTATTAGTTAATCCACGATATATTTCTTCACTTAAGAATGGACAAATAGGAGCGATTAAACGTGATAATCCTTCTAGTACTTCAAATGTTGTTAAGTAAACACTCTTCTTAGAATCATTTAAATCAGATCCCCAGAATCTATCTCTATTACGTCTAATATACCAATTTGATAAATCTTCAGATACAAAATCTGCTAAGAAGTGAACTACTTTATTAATGTCATATTCAAGGAATGAATTATTAACATCTAGAACTAAACGATTATATTTAGATAATAACCATTTATCTATTTCTTCTCTATTCTTATAATCTACTTTAAAGTTTTTCATTACATCTTCTTGTGTTACACCATCAATATTAGCATACATTGCAAAGAATGAATATGTGTTTTTAAGAGGATTAAAGAACTTAGAATAAACTTCTTTTAAACCATCAAAATTAAACTTTAATGGTGTCCATACTGGACTAACATATGGTAAATAAAATCTTACTGTATCTGCTCCATAATCTTTAATAGCTGTAAATGGTTCAACAATATTACCACGTGATTTACTCATTTTCTTACCTTCAGCATCTAGTAGTAAATCATTAACTAAAACACTCTTAAATGGTGATTTACCAGTTAAGAAAGTTGATATAACAAGTAATGTATAGAACCAACCTCTTGTTTGGTCAATACCTTCAGCGATAAAATCAGCTGGGAATTGTTCTTCAAAAATTTCCTTATTTTCAAATGGATAATGATATTGAGCAAATGGCATTGAACCACTATCAAACCAACAATCTAATACATCAGGAATTCTTGTCATTTCTTTGCCACAACTTGGACATTTTAAATGTACATTATCTATATGTGGTTTATGTAAATCAAAATCATCAGGTATTTCTTCAATAGCTTTTTCTTTAAGTTCGGCAATTGAACCTAACATTTCAGCATGACCACATTCACAAGTGAAATATGGAATTGGGCTTCCCCAATATCTACTTCTTGATACATTCCAATCTTTTGCATTCTCAAGCCAATTAGCAAATCTTTTTTCACCAACATAGTCTGGATACCATTTAACATCTTTATTAGCTTTTACTAAATCATCACGCATTTCAGATACTTTGATATAGTAACTTGGCATTGAATAATAAATTAAAGGTGTATGACATCTCCAACAATGTGGATAATCATGTTTAATTCTTTGTTTTTTGAATAACTTATCATTTTCTTTTAAGTATTTAATTACTTCTAAGTTAGCATCAAAAACAAACATTCCTTTCCAAGGACCTTCAGTATAACATCCATCTTTACCTACAGGATTAATACCATTTATACCATATTTATTACATACTTCAGCATCATCAGCACCAAAAGCAGGAGCAATGTGAACAATACCAGTACCATCTTCCATTGTTACATAATTATCACATGTTACAAAGAAAGCTTTTCCATTTGGTTCTACTTCAGGAATTAATTGTTCATACTCAGTAAATTCAAGTTCCTTACCTCTAAAGTCATCAATAAACTCTACATCATCACCAAGAACTTTATTAACTAATTCTTTACCCATAATAAATGTATAACCTTGAGATTTAACTTTAGAATAAACAGCATCTGGATTAACACAAAGAGCAACATTAGCAATTAATGTCCATGGTGTTGTTGTCCAAGCTAAGAAATATTCATCTTTATCTTTAACTTTGAATGGAACAATAACAGTATCAGTATCATCTTCTTGATAATCTTGAGCTACTTCATGAGATGCAAGTCCTGTACCACAATGAGGACAATATGGAACAACACGTGTTCCTTCATAGAAATATCCTTTTTCAAAGAATTTCTTTAAAATCCACCATTCTGTTTCAATATATTCATTTTTAAAAGTTAAATAAGGATGATCTGTATCAATAAATTGACCCATCTTTGATGTTAAATCAGTGAATGCTGCTTCATTTTCACGAACACTTTTTCTACATGCTTCATTAAACTTATCAACACCCATTTCTTCAATATCTTTTTTAGATGTAATACCTAGCATTTTCTCAACATGGTTTTCTACTGGTAATCCATGAGTATCCCATCCTACTTTACGAACAACTCTATTACCAGTCATAACACGATACTTACATAAAGCATCTTTTAAATTTTTAGCAACCATATGATGAAGTCCTGGGAAACCATTAGCAAAAGCTGGTCCATCATAGAATACAAAGTTCTTACTATTTTTTCTTAATTCATTTTGTCTTTTAGTAATTTCGTTTATACCACCCCAACTCTTTAATATTTCTTCTTCAACAACATTAACGGGTGCTTTACTTAATTCTTTAAACTTCATAACTTCCTCCTTATAAATAAAAAAATCTATAAAATAAGGACGAAATACCGTGGTACCACCTTAATTTATAGATTTACTATACACTCTAAACTATAACGCGTAACCGTATTTATCTTATCCATAAATCGCACTTGAAAGTGATTCTAATTAATCTTTGTTTCTCTATTTTCACCAACCATAGATTCTCTCTAAACGCTAATTAATTACGTCTTTCGCATTTGCTTTTATAAAGTAGATATTAACACAATTAATATTTAAATTCAAGTGAAATATCACTTTTTATTTTATTACGGGAATATTTTTAGTACATGCCTCTATTATTCCACCTATATAAACTTTTCTTACTTCATTATCATCAGCACTACTATTATTCAAAAAAAAGAATTCACATATCTGATCTAAGTTATTATAAACATAATCTAAAACTTTAGGAAATAAACTAATATCATATTTCTCTTTATAAAAATATGCTACAACTAAATTCATTAGCCTACAAAAAGTTTTTTCTTGAAGGTCTCCTTTTCTAATAACATCATAATATTCACTGAGTAAATCTAACATTTTAATAAGATATGGATCTAAAATAGAGAACTTGCATTTATCAACACATCTATATCCATAATTTTTAAAGTAAGCATATTTTTCTATTATATTATTTATTAATAAACAATATTGAAAATTACACTTAATATATGCTTCTTTGGGATAAAATATACATTCTAAATAACTTGCTAAAGCATCTTTTTCCATCCTATAATTGTTACTTAATAAAGATAATTCTAAAATTAATTTATAAGCATCATAAATTTGATTTTCTTTTTTATCATTAATAATCTTTGTAAATATATTAATTAAACTTTTAATATAGTTTGCCATATAAGAACTTGATGATGATAAAGTTTGATTCATTATTAATCGATTATCAAATTCCCTAATTATTTCATGTAATAAATTATTTAATGATCCTAAAGCTGGATTATAATACTTCTTTTCCAAACATTCTTTATATATATCTAGAAAAATTTTTTTTTCTGTTTGGTCCATATCATCATCAAAAAAAGAATTAATCTCCTCTGAATTATCCATATTCATCCCCCTTTTTAAACAAAAAACCATCAAGTGGTTTATGTATACTCCCTATTTTATTACGGGAATATCTTTAGTACATGCCTCTATTATTCCACCTATATAAATTTTTTCTACTTCATTACTATCAGCACTACGATTATTCAATAAAAAGAATTCACATACCTGATCTAAGTTATTATATACATAATCTAAAACCTTAGGAAATAAACTAATATCATATTTCTCTTTATAAAAATATGCGACAACTAAATTCATTAGCCTACAAAAAGTACTTTCTTGACGGTCTCCTTTTATAATACCTGCATGATAATCACGAAGGAAATCTAATATCTTAACAAAATATGGATCTAAAACAGAAAATCTATTTTGATTAACACATCTATATCCATAATTTTTAAAGTAAGCATAATTTTCTATTATATTATTTATTAATAAACAATATTGAAAATTACACTTAATATATGCTTCTTTGGGATAAAATATACATTCAAAATAACTTGCTAAAGCATCTTTTTCCATCCTATAATAGTTACTTAATAAAGATAATTCTAAAATTAATTTATAAGCATCATAAACTTGATTTTCTTTTTTATCATTAATAATCTTTGTAAATATATTAATTAAACTTTTAATATAGCTCGCCATATAAGAACTTGATGATAATAAAGGTTGATTCATTATTAATCGATTATCAAATTCCCTAATTATTTCATGTAATAAATTATTTAACGATCCTAAAGCTGGATTATAATACTTCTTTTCCAAACATTCTTTATATATATCTAGAAAAAAATTTTTTTCTGTTTGGTCCATATCACCATCATCAAAAAAAGAATTAATATCCTCTGAATTATCCATATTCGCCCCCCTTTTTTAACAAAAACCATCAAGTGGTTTATGTATACTCCCTATTTTATTACGGGAATATCTTTAGTACATGCATCTATTATTAAACGCATATAATATTCATCTTCTTTCATTTCATGAGGAAAATTGTTAAATTTACAAAAAGCTTCTAACTGTTCAACATTATTAAAAACAAAATCTAAAACTTTTGGAAATAAACTAATATCATATTTATCTATATAAAATTGGGCTATAACCTTATCCATACGAGTGCAGAAAAGATTACGGTCATTAAAATCTTCACAACACTTCTTTATACCATCACAGTATTCTTTATACATATCTAATATTCTAATTAATCTTGAATCTAGAATATTAAATTTAGATTTATCAAAATTATTATTATTATAAAAATAATTCCTGTAAACATATTTAAATATTATGCGATCCATCAATCGATGAAAATCATAATTTTTTTCTGCATAAACTTCTTCAGGATAAAAGAAAGCTTTTAAATAAATTCCTACATTCACTTCAAAATCATCCGGATATCCATGCCCACTTAAAACTAATAATAATTGATATGAGTTATATACTTGATTATATATTTGATCATCTTTTTTATCATTAATAATTCTAGTGAATAAATCAATTAATTCGCGAATAGTATTTATTCTCTTATTTTCAAAATAATCAATCATATCATCAAAAAGAAACCTTTCTAAACGTAAACTTTTTTCAAAATCGTTAATTATTATATATAAGAGATTATTTAATGAACCAAGTGATGGATTAAAGTACTTCTTTTTTAAACACTCATCATATATTGAAAGATATTTCTTTCTTTCATTTTTATTAATACCATCTATTTCTTGAAATAATATACTAGAATCATATTTTGGTTTCAATTCTTCATGTGTGCTTTTTAATAATTCATCTATTAGTTTATTTATAGTATCTTTATTTTTGGATTTATCCATATTGTTCCCCTTTTTTAACGGCACATATTATAACAAAAAATACTTGTTTTTGCAACAAAAAAACCATCAAGTGGTTTAATTTTGTATATTTTCTATTTTATTACAGGAATATCTTTAGTACATGAATCTATTATTAAGCGCATAAAGGCTTCATCTATTTTTTTATCTTCATTTTGTCTATTCAATTTGTAAAATACGTTTAGTTGTTCAACATTATTAAAAACATAATCTAAAACTTTGGGAAATAAATTAATATCATATTTATTTATATAAAATTGTGCTACAACATTATTCATATGTGTGCAAAAGCTAATATAAAAATTAAAATCATCACGACAATTCATTATACCTGCATGATACTCTCTATACATATCTAATATCCTAATTAATCTAGGATCTAAAACATCAAATTTACTTTGATCAAAACTTTTATCATCGAAATTTTTCTTCATAATATAATTATCTACTAAACCACTTATCAATCGATGATAATAAAAATTTTTTTCAACATAAGCTTCTTCAGGATATAAGAAAACTTTTAGGTTAGTCACTAATTCAGATTTATCTAAACTTCCAAAAATTCCACTCATATATAATATTAATTTATAAGCTCCATATAATTGATTCTCTCTTTTATCGTTAACAATCCTAGTGAATAAAATAATTAAATCACGGATAATTTTCACTTTCGAATTATCACTTAAAACAGGAAGAATAGGAGAATTATCAAGATCTTCTATTATTATATATAGTAAATCATTTAATTGACCAAATGATGAATTATAATACTTTTTTTCTAAACAGTCATTATATATTGCAAGATATTTTTCTCTATCAGGATCTTTCATCTCACGTTTTTTTTCTTCTTCATACGCTTGCTTTAGTCTATCTATATATCCATTTTTTATCATTGGTAATTCTCCCCTTTTTTTAATGTACATATTATAACTTTTTTACAACAGAAACCATCAAGTGGCTTATACATATTTCCTATTTTATTATGGGAATATCTTTAGTACATGCATCCATTATTCTATTTATACAAGCTTCTTCTATATAGTAACAATTATTAAAATCAAATTTTTTAGGATTATTTAGTTCACGAAAAGCATCTAACTGATAAACATTAGCAAAAATATAATCTAAAACTTTTGGAAACAAACTAATATCATATTTTTCTTTATAATAATATGCAATAAAATTTTCTACATAATTACTAAATCTTGATACACGTTTAAAATCATTACTATCTTTTATTCTAATACCTGAATGATACTCCCTATACATATCTAATATTTTTATAAAATCAGAATCTAGTACATCAAAGTCTTTTTCATCAATGCATTCATAACCATTATTTTTCTTATATACATACTCTGTTACTATTTCTCCTAACAATTCATGATAACGATAATTCTCTTCATCATAAGCTTCTTTTGGATAAAAGAAAGTTTTTAAATAAATTAATAAATCCAACCATCTTTTAAAATTTAAATCAAAGATTAATTTACAAGCAGGATATACTTGACTTTCTCTTTTATCCTTAACAATTCTCATAAATAAATGGGTTAAATCTCTTACATATTCTGCTCTTATATCATCGTTTAAATGTTCATTTTTAAAAATTTTAACAGCAACACTTCTTTTTAATTCACTCTCAAGTCCTATAATTATTTTATATAGTAATTCATGTAATGGACCAAGTGATGGATTAAAATACTTCTTACTTAAACACTCATCATATATTGAAAGATATTTCTCTTCATCATGATTACTTTCATTTAGAAAATTTCCTAAATTATCGTTTATAGGATGATTGTTAACATTCTTTAATATCGGTCCGCGATGTGTTCTTTTTATGAAATCATCTATTTGCTCTTTATTATGAGATTTATCCATATTGCCCCCTTAATGGCATATATTATAACAAAAAAATCATGTGTTTTAAAATTTTTGTATTTTTTATTTTATTATTGGAATATCTTTAGTACATTCATTTATTATTAAACGCATAACTACTTCTTCTTTTTTTAAGCCAGTAAAATTATTTAATCTACAAAAAGCTTCTAACTGTTCAACATTATTAAAAACAAAATCTAAAACTTTTGGAAATAAACTGATATCATATTTATCTATATAAAATTGTGCTATAACCTTATCCATACAAGATCAAGTATATTAAAATCTTCACAACACTTCATTATACCATCACAGTATTCTTTATACATATCTAATATTCTAATTAATCTAGAATCTAGAATATTAAATTTAGATTTATCAAAATTATTATTACCATAAAAATAATTCTTGTGAACATAATTATATATTATGCGTTTCATCAATTGATGAAAATCACAATTTTTTTCTGCATAAACTTCTTCAGGATAAAAGAAAGTTTTTAAATAAATTCCTACCTTCCCTTTTAATACGTCCGGATATCCACTTAAAACTAATAATAATTGATAGGAGTTATATATTTGATTATATATTTGATCACCTTTTTTATCATTAATAATCCTAGTGAATAGATTAATTAATTCACGAATATTTTTTATTTTCCAATCTTCATCAAGAAGGAAATAGTCTGAATGCAAATTGTTTTCAAGATCATTAACTATTATATATAATAAATCATTTAATGGACCAAGTGATGGATTAAAATACTTCTTACTTAAACACTCATCATATATTGAAAGATATTTTTCTTCATCATGATTACTTTCATTTAGAAAATTTCCTAAATTATTGTTTATAGGATGATTGTTATCATTCTTTAATATCGGTCCGCGATGTGTTCTTTTTATGAAATCATCTATTTGCTCTTTATTATGAGATTTATCCATATTCCCCCCCTTAATGGCATATATTATAACAAAAAAACATGTGTTTTAAAATTTTTGTATTTTTTATTTTATTATTGGAATATCTTTAGTACATGCATCCATTATTCTACTTATATATATTTCTTCTACTTCAATATCATCAGCATCACGATTATTCAATAAAAAGAATTCACATAACTGATCAAAGTTATTATAAACATAATCTAAAACCTTAGGAAATAAACTAATATCATATTTCTCTTTATAAAAATATGCGACAACTAAATTAATTGTCTTACAAAATTCTCTATCTTGAGCTTCCCCTTTTCTAATAACATCATAATATTCACTGAGTAAATCTAACATTTTAATAAGATATGGATCTAAAATAGAAAACTTGCTTTTATCAACACATTTATTGTCACCGTATTTTCCATAAACATAATTGTTTAGTATATTATTTATTAATAGACAATAACAGTATTCATTATTAAGATATGCTTCTTTTGGATAAAATATACATTCAAGATAAACTGCTAATCTTCCTATTGTATAATAGATATTATTACAAATAGGTATTTCAATAATTAATTTATAAACATCATAAACTTGATTTTCTTTTTTATCATTAACAATCTTCGTAAATATATTAATCATATCTTTAACAAAGTCTGCATCAATATAGTCTAATGGTGGATGATCCTCTTTAAATAGATAATTATATACTTTTATTATTTCATATAGTAGATTATTTAACGAACCTAAAGCTGGATTATAATAGCTTTTTTCTAAACATTTTTTATATATATCAAAATAGAATTCATTTTCTTTTTTAGCCTCATCCCAATTAAATGTAGAATTAAGCCATTTAGTAATCTCATCAGCATTATTACCCATATTCTTTCCCTTTTTTTATGTTGCATATTATAACAAAAAATACTTGTTTTTACAAGAAAAAACTATCAAGTGGTTTAAAGTTTGTATACTTTTTCCATCTTGATAGTTGGTTTTCTTTTTAATAAATAACTATCCGCAAATCTTTTTAAATTATTACATTCATTTATATTAGTTATAATCAATTCTCTTTCTCTATCTGTTATATCAAAATCTCGATTAATAAACTTTTTATATTTCAATGGATTAACTCCTATTATTTTTCTGAATGTTTCAGAATAATATTCTATTGAATTAAAACCATTTTTAAGCGCAATACTTAAAATATAGTTATCATATTTATAAAAATCAAGACTATTTAATATTCTTATTATATTAATGTAATCATGAATAGATTTACCAATCTCTCTTTTAAATCTTTTCATAATATAAGTTTTATCAAAATAAAAACGATTAGATAGTTCTAAAATTGTTATTTCATCATTAATATTATTATTAATATACTCTAATAGATTACATACTAATTCATTAGAAAACATATAACCACCAAATACATTATATCACAAAAGCCATTTTTGTTTAACTCATCATTATTCTCTATGATAAAATGAAATTACGAAAGGAGATGATACTATGTCTTATGCTAGATGGGCTACTAAAGACGAAGTATTAAATAATACAACTAGAATTACAAGAGACTCTGAAGTAAAGAAATCAGGGGTTACAGTTATGTATGATGATGATAGCATTTATGTTAATGATTCAGAAGTACATAGTCTAATTATAGGAGGAACAGGTTCTGGTAAAACACAATCAACTATTATGCCACAGATATATTTATCTATAAAGGCCAATGAATCATTTATTACAAACGATCATGGTGGTGAATTATTCGATAAATTCAGTGGTATGGCTAAAGCAAGTGGTTATAAAGTACAAGTTATTAACTTCCGTGATATGAGTAAAGGTAATAACTATAATCCTTTATATATACCATATAAACTATATAAACAAGGTAATACAGATGATGCTATTGAATTAGTTGAAAACGTTGGTTATAACCTATTATCTGATTTTAATCAAACAGATGCTGATCCATTTTGGGAAAATTCCGCTATTAACTTATTTACTGGATTAACACTTTATTTATTCGAAAAAGCAAATTTTGAAGAAATCAATATAAATAGTGTTGTTAATTTAAGTTATAAACTAGATGAAATAAAAAATGAATTAACTGATAAATCATCTATTGTTTATACATATTTATCACCTATTATTGATGCACCAAATGAAACTAGAGGTTCAATCGTTTCTGTATTTAAACAAAAAATAACTGTTATCACTTCCCGTGAAGCCATTACTAAACTATTATGTAATAACAATATCGATTTAGAAAATGTTAAGAAAGAAAAAACAGCAATCTTTGTTATAAGTGATTCTAAATATTCAAGTATTATTATGCCAATGATTCTAAATCAAGTATACAATCTAATTAGAATTAATCATGATGTTGCAAGAAGACTAAATATTATTCTTGATGAATTTGGAACAATAAAACCAATAAAGAACTTTTTAGATATCCTTACATATTCAAGAAGTTTAAATATTAGATTAACACTTGTTGTTCAAAGCATTTTACATCTTGAAAATATATATGGAGTTAAAAATACAGAGTTCATTAGAATGGCTATTGGTAACATCATATATTTAATCGCTTATGATACTCATACTTTAGATATCATATCAAAAGAATGTGGAAGAATAGACGAAAACAATTTATTAATTAATATTGAAGAATTAAAAGTACTTGAACCATTCGAAGCTATTATCTTAACTAATAGAATGTACCCAATAAGAACTAAATTACTTCCATATTTCCAATTTGGAATTGAAGAAGTTAAACCAATTGAATTAAAGCCTCTTGAATATAATGAAGTAAAAATATATAAATAAAAAAAAATAAAACTGTTTCATTTGAAACAGTTTTTTAATATCTTAATTATTTCTTCTAATACTTGATTTTTATTATCAATTCTATTTTCATGTTTTAAAACAATTGTCTTAGGATAGTATATATCATTATCTTTATCATAAATTGATACAAAAACCGTACTATCATCTCCATATGGATTATTAGGATCAGGTTTATTCATTTTACCTGTAACACCTATTCCATAATTAGAATTAGTATATATTGTAATAGCTCGCGACATATCTTTAGCCACTTCACTACTATATACGGTATATTCGTCTATCAACTCTTTACTTACACCTAATTTTATTTTATATTCATTAGAATAAGTAACTGCACCAAAAGAAAAGATATTACTTGCGCCAGGAATATTTGTAATGGCATTTGAAACAAAACCACCTGTACACGATTCCATAACACTAATCGTCTTATTATTATGAATTAAACTATCTACCGCCTCTTCCATGTTCTCTTCCTTCGCTTAAATTTCCTGTTCTAACTAAAATTAACTCTTTTATTTTATCAGACATCGCAAGTACACAAGCAATCATTAATACTTCTACCATATCCTCATCTTTTTGTTCAACTTCTCCGTTTTCCATTTGTTCATGTAATTTAGAAAACGTTCTCAATAATTCTTCATTTGAATAAGCAAAAAACGTTTTTAACAATTCATTGAAATTCGGTTTTTTCATTAACTCTAAAATGTACTCTTCTTCTAAATTTAAAAATATTTCCTCTACTTCTCTAACTGTTTCTTCATCAATTTCTTTTTTATCCATAAATGCCTCCATTAAGAATATTATAACACAAAAAAAATAGAATCTATTGATTCTATTCTGTTTCAGTATTAACTGAATTTTCAGTAGGTACTTCTTGTTTAACTTCCTCTTTCTTAGGTTCTTCAACTTTAGTTTCAGGAACTACTTCTTGTTTTGTTTCTTCTTTTTTAGGTTCAGAAACAACTTCTTGTTTTACCTCTTCTTTAGGAGTTTCTGGAGTACTTACTTGTGGTGTTTCTACTACTACATTTGAAGAACTATCTACTTGATTGTTAACTATTTCTGTAGTAACTTTTTCTTCTTTTACTACATTATTTTCCGTTACTGTATTGGTATTCGCGGTAGAATTTGTATTAGCTACATTACCAACAACAGTTTCTTCTTTAACAACTTTTTTCTCTTCCTCTTTTTTTGTAGCATTTTCCACTTTAGCGATAGCCTTAGCATTAATTACTCTTCTTGCCGTAATATAAGGCATCATATTAAGTGGGCTAATTTTTACACCATACTTATATGTAGATTCGTGAATTACTTTTCCATTTCCTATGTAGATAGCCACGTGGCTTGCTCTACCATGATATCCATAAAATACTAAGTCACCTTTTTGTAAATCACTTTTTCTAATATAACTACCACTTTTTACTTGACTTTGAACTGTTACCCCAAGTTTAACACCAAATTCACGGAAAATTAAACTAGTGAAACCTGAGCAGTCTGTACCAGTAGCTAAACTTCTTCCAGCATGAACATAACGTAGTCCAATATATCTTTTTGCATAACTTACGATTGCATCTCCAGTTACTGAACTATACCTTGCTGGAACATAATTGCCTTTACTTTTCGTGCTGCTACTAGATTTGTTAGAAGACTTAACTTCTGCACGACTAGATACTAAGGTTACTGACCTCTTTTTACCACTACCTTGCAAAGCCTCTTCGGAGAGTGGCTCCAAATCAGTGTCCACAATTTCTCTAGCGTTAGCATGTTTTACTTCATTATCAATTTTTACAGGATAGTATCCATTAAATAATGAACCTGTACAAAGAAGGGTTATCAATAAATTGCTGTAAATAGTAAAATGTGTCCTCTTCTTCAAAAAACTTTTCATTTAAATTTTACACCTCAATTTGCTTTTATTTTTTATGGACATTGTTAATCATAACAAAAAAAAGATTTGAAGTCAAACCTTTTTTACATCGCTCATTTATTCGTTGATATATATAGATTTTAGTAATTTGCTAAATCTTTTTGTAACTGTTCATAAGCATTATTTTTATCTTGATTATACTTGTTAGCATCTCCTAAACAGGCAAAATAATCAACATTTCCCGACTTTAATATTGATGGATCAATCCAAGTATCAACCTTTTTATCTGAGCCATCAGTTGCCGGATTATATAACCAAACTTCCCCTTTTTTATTTGTTGCTAAAAGGGCCATATAATGTTTGCCATCAGAGTATCTTCCTTCTTTACAATGAATAATTACAGGTCCATGTTTTAAGCATGCTCTTATAGTATCTACACGATTATTGCTAACAGCTACAGGAGATGACATAGAATGACCTAGAGCCTTGGCAACATTGGTCATAGCAGTCCATCCTGAACAACTTTTACTACATTTATATACTTCTTTAACTAAGGAATACGGATCATGTATTTTACCTTCAGAATTCTTATGATTATACACACTTAACATTGTGGCCATCGAAGCTACACTACATCCTGATAAATTAAGAGGTCGACAAGAATTATCACCTGAACCGGAACAAAAGATAACAGACGAACTATTATATTTCTTTTGTTGATAACAAACAAACCCTTTTAAACATGGTTTGCCATAACTATCAATGTATGCAACAGGATCAGTATTAATCTTGTTTATCGTACATTTTATTTCTGTTTCATTACCTAGTTCATCTTTAACAAATACTGATACATTTTCCGCACTATTTTTATCATACATATAAGTATTATCTGTAAGATAAGTACTTTGATGACTATCTATTTTATATTTATAACCTGTTATCGAATTATTTGATGTTGCTGATACTGTTACTGTAACATTATCTCCAACTTTAGCCTCACAAGTTCCCGTTGGTTTATCTTTACTAATATTATCAACAACAACTTCTTTTGTTACTTCTTTATTTTGAATATCGATTATTTTAAATATATAAGTATTATTATCTTCTACTTTATAATAAATATTACGACTTGTTGATTCCGTATTATCTGGAAGAATTGTTTTTTGATAACTCTTTCCAGATATCTCTAATTTAATTGTTACTTCTTTATTTGTTTTTTCTAATGGATCTTTTGAAACATTAACTGTAATATCATAACCATTATTAGCAACTGTTACATTACGTCTTTCAAAAGATGTTCTTCCTTGCTCATCTTTTGCTTCATAAGTAACAATATATGTTCCTTCAGTTAAATTATCAATATTATGATATGTCACTACTTCAATATTATGATTACTACTATCAACTGCTCTTACACCAGGTTCTCGATAATCATTTCCTTTATCCAATTTATAATCAACATCACCTGATAATGTTATTTTGGGATATAATTCTTGTTCTTCATCATTTTTTACAACAATTACTTTTCTTTTAGCAGATCCAACTGATATATCATTATCAATGGCATAATATTCGATATTATATATACCTTCTGATTCACCTACAATACCAAAACGTCT
>Ga0247611_10001106_pt1 | contig 49819 bp, 41 predicted proteins | sample 177DNAGHGhighgp2_FD_192422 | JGI IMG/M metagenome (GOLD analysis project Ga0247611, IMG submission 192422) | Sheep rumen microbial communities from Palmerston North, Manawatu-Wanganui, New Zealand - 1770 DNA GHGhigh gp2 | ecosystem: Host-associated > Mammals > Digestive system > Stomach > Rumen... | reverse complement strand
ACATCAAAATTGTCTATCAGCACATCGGGAAGGATGGCACGCAGCAGTTGGGTATGATTCATGATGCAAAGGTAATACTTTATTCTTGATTAGCCAAGCTTTACCAACCGGGTAAATCCGCTGAGCCTGAAAAATCTACTGAGCCCCCTTATTCCCATGGCGGGCAAACTAAAAAGAGATGCAGTAAAACTGCATCTCTTCATTTTGGTCGGGGCGACAGGATTCGAACCTGCGGCCGCCTGGTCCCAAACCAGGAGCGCTACCGGGCTGCGCTACACCCCGCCTTTACAGTGTTTATTTTTACAAGACATCAAACTTGAAAGTTCTAAGATGTCTTTTGCGGATGCAAAGATAACACTTTTTTACGACATAAAGTCAACTGTCATCAAAAATGATTACTCGTTAAACTTTATTTAACATCACACTACTTGATGATACCCTGCTCCTTGAATATCTTCTTCAAGGCTTGGACACCACGTTCAACCTGCTCTTCAGTGTGGGTTGCCATCAGTGCAAAGCGAACCAAAGTATCCTGAGGAGCACATGCGGGCGGTATCACCGGATTGATAAAGACACCAGCTTCGTAGGCAAGAGCCGTGACGAGGAAGGTCTTCTCGACATCGTGAACATAGAGTGGAATGATGGGGCTCTCTGTATCACCAATTTCAAAGCCCTCTTCACGGAAACGACGCAAAGCGTATCGAGTGACATTCCAAAGACGCTCTATGCGATCCGGCTCGCTCTGGATGATGTGGAGTGCCTCTAATGCAGCTGCCGTAGCAGCGGGTGTGTTAGAAGCACTGAAGATGTAAGTACGGCAGGTATGGCGAAGATAGTTGATGGTATCGGCATCTGAGGCAATGAAACCACCGATACTGGCAAACGACTTTGAAAAGGTTCCCATAATGAGATCAACCTCATCAGTCAGTCCGAAATGGTCGCACACGCCGCGTCCTTGTTTGCCAAAAACGCCCAGGCCGTGAGCCTCATCAACCATAATGGAGCAGTTGTACTTGTGCTTCAGTTCAACAATGGCCGGCAGATTGGCCAGATCACCCTCCATGGAGAAAACGCCATCAACAACTATCAGCTTCACTGCTTCATAGGGCAGATTCTGCAAGACGCGTTCCAAGTCCTCCATATCGTTGTGCTTATAATGCAACTGCCGGGCAAAAGAAAGACGGCGACCGTCAACAATTGACGCATGATCTCGGTCATCACATATTATATAATCTCCTTTTCCAACGACCATGGCAAGAACTCCCTGATTAACACTAAAGCCCGTTGAGAAGCAAAGCGTTTCGTCCTTATGGATAAACTCTGCCAGTTCACGCTCTAACTGCACATGTAAATCGAGCGTACCATTCAGAAAACGGCTGCCTGCACAACCGGAGCCGTACTTGTCAAGAGCATCCTTTGCTGCCTTAATGATTCGCTCATCACCTGTCAAACCTGTGTAAGCATTTGATCCGAACATCAAAACCTTGTGGCCACCCATATCGACCTCGGTGCCTTGTTTACTGGTAATCTCACGGAAATAGGGGTAAACGCCAGCCTCTATAAACTTCTGCGGCTCGCGATAATTCTTGTATCTTTCTTGTAATTGTCCCATAGTTATTCTGTATTTCAGCTTGCAAAGTTACAAAATTTGTAGCATATAACGCATTTTTTTGCAAGAAAAATCGTACTTTTGCAGCATGAAAAAAAACATTGTCTTTATTTTGAACCCAATTTCGGGCACATCGAACAAAGCGAAAATACCAGCTATCATAGAGCAAAAGCTTGACCATGAACAGTTTGACTACCGTATCGTCATGACTGAACATGCAGGACACGCCTATGAAATTGCCTGCCAAGAGAGAGACAAAAAAACTGACATTGTTGTAGCCGTGGGGGGCGATGGCACCGTAAACGAGGTCGCCCGTGCCCTCATCCAATCAACGACAGCTCTCGGCATCATCCCTTGTGGTTCAGGTAACGGATTAGCCAGACATCTACTACTGCCCATGAGCGTCGAGAAAGCCATCGAAATGATCAATGCATGTAAAATCAAGCGACTCGACTATGGCATTATCAACGGCCACCCATTTTTCTGCACCTGCGGCATGGGCTTTGACGCATTTGTAAGCATGAAGTTTGCCGAGGCTGGTAAACGAGGCCTCGTCACCTATGTTGAAAATGTGCTAAAAGAAGGACTGAAATACAAACCTGAGACATACGAGATACAAGATGAGAATGGCATTACTAAATACAAAGCCTTTCTTATATCATGTGCTAACGCCAGCCAGTATGGCAACAATGCATACATTGCACCACAAGCATCCATGAGCGACGGACTGATGGACGTCATCATCATGGAACCTTTTGACGTCATAGAGGCTCCTCAAATTAGTATAGAAATGTTTAACAAGACGTTGGACAAAAGTTCAAAAATCAAGACATTTCGCACCAAGAAACTACATATACACCGAAAGAAAGACGGTGTTATCCATTTCGACGGAGACCCCGTTATGTCTTCAGCTAACGTGGACATAGAATTGGTAGAAAAAGGCATCAGTATCATCGTTAATCCTCATGGCGACAAGCGACGCAGAAAACCTAATGCCATGCAAAATGCGGCAGCTGAACTTTTCAACGAAATAAACATTGTAAGAGATGATCTTACCAAACAGGGACGCCACATTCAGGCACTCAGCAAAGTATTACAGCGAAAACTTAATATATAGCTCATTACCAACGGGTTGTAATAATGTTTCGATTCAAACACTTTAACATAGAACAAGACCTATGTGCTATGAAGGTCGGCACCGACGGAGTATTGCTTGGAGCATGGGCAGAGGGAGGCTCCACCATCTTGGACATTGGCACGGGCACGGGCCTATTGGCCCTCATGATGGCACAAAGGTTTGAGACCGCGAAAATCATCGCTATCGATATTGATCATGACGCTTACTTACAAGCCAAAAAAAACACAAAAGGAAGCCCCTTTAAAGCGCGTGTAGAAGTTAGAGAAAAATCTATACAATCTTTCGTTCAGGAGCAAAACGAAACCGGAAATCAATTTGATTGCATTATATGTAACCCGCCATACTTCAACAACAGCCTTAAGGCTCCCGATTTACAGCGAACCACCGCCCGACACACCGACACCCTCCCCCATCGACAACTCATCGAGAGCGTAACAAAGCTACTAAGCCACAACGGACACTTCAGTTGCATCCTGCCAACCGACCTGGTAAAAGAGTTTGTTGCAGAGGCAACTTTTTCCAACCTTTCCATAACATGCCGAGTAGATGTACGCACAACACCTGCCAAACCACCCAAACGCAGCTTGCTTGAACTAAGAAAAGGCTACCACCCAACGCCAACAACAACAACCGTCATGCTACAGGCCCCAGATGGCTCGCGTAGCGACTGGTACAAGAAACTAACGGCTGATTTTTACCTCCTTTAATAGTTTTTCTCACATGTTCCTTCGTATTTCTTGCTAAAAATTAGTACCTTTGCACCCCAATACAAAGAATATAGCAAGAAAATGAAAAGAAAGCCCAATACATCCATTCAAATGATTGCCGACTTTGAAGGAGACATCACAACCCTGTTCACAACGGGGCAAGAAGGTAACATCCCTGTTTTAGCAACACGAAACCTTGTCATGTTCCCAGGAGTTATCACCCCCATCGTCTTAGGCAGAGAAGCAAGCATCAACCTGCTCAATGAATTAAGAAGACACCCAGAATTCACTATTGCTGTAGTCTGCCAGCATGACCAGTCGGTGGAACATCCCAGGTTTGACGATCTCTACACTCATGGTGTCTATGCCCGACTGGTAAGGACCCTTGAATTGCCAGGCAACAATGGTGGCATAACAACTATTTTTCAAGGCTTAGGCAGATGCAAACTCACTAATATAATAGCAACAAAGCCATACTTAATTGGCCACGTTGAACCCGATCTTGAAGATGTCAGTGACACCAAGTCAAAGGAGTTTAAGACGGCTATGGACGATTTGCATACTTTAGCTACTGAATACATACGCGAAAACGAAGAGATTCCCGACGAGTCACAGTTTGCTTTGAACAATATCAGCAACGATATAATGGCAATAAACTATGTCTGCATGAACATGCCGTTTGAAGTTGTTGACAAAATGCGCATGCTCGATGCAAACAGCATGAAAGAAAGACTCTTCGATACCCTGAAAACTCTCAACAGGGAGAGACAACTCATACAGCTAAAGCAGAACATCCGTTCTAAAACCCGCGAAGATATTGACGAGCAACAGAGAGAATATTTCCTACAACAGCAAATCAAAAACCTGAAAGAAGAACTGGGAAACGGAGAGGGCACGTCCGAACGCAAGGAACTTGAAGAGAAAGCTAAAAACAAGAAATGGCCAGAAGAAGTAAAACTCATCTTCAACAAAGAACTGGACAAGCTCGACCTGCTTAACCCGCAAGGACCGGAGTTCAGCGTTCAATACAACTACCTGCTCACCATGGTAAGCCTTCCATGGGGAGAATATACGGTAGATGACCTCAACCTCAAGAAAGCTGAGAAAATTCTCAACCACGACCACTATGGAATGGAGAAAGTTAAAGAACGTATTCTCGAACATATGGCCGTCTTACAGCTTCGTGGAGATTTAAAATCGCCCATTATCTGTCTCTATGGTCCTCCTGGTGTCGGCAAAACAAGTCTCGGAAAAAGCATTGCTGCCGCCATGAACAGAAAATATGTCAGAGTTAGCCTGGGAGGATTACATGATGAAAGTGAGATTCGAGGGCACCGCAGAACCTATGTCGGCGCCATGCCTGGTCGCATCATAAAAAGCATCCAGAAAGCAGGCTCGTCAAATCCTGTATTCATTCTCGACGAAATCGATAAGATCACACAGAATACCTACAATGGTGACCCCTCTTCTGCAATGTTGGAAGTTCTTGATCCAGAACAGAACAACGCCTTCCACGACAACTATCTCGACGTGGACTACGACCTCTCAAAGGTGCTCTTCATCGCCACTGCCAACAACCTTGGAACAATACCGCGACCACTGCTTGATCGCATGGAAATCATCGAAGTAAGCGGATATATAACCGAAGAGAAAATTGAGATTGCGAAACGACACCTCATCCCACGAGAGTTGGAAAACACAGGACTGAATGATAAACAGCAGAAACTGACATTCAACAAAGCGGCTATTGAAAAAATCGTGGAGCAATACACTCGAGAAAGTGGAGTGCGACAACTGGAAAAACAAGTGAATAAAGCCCTACGCAAACTGGCTTTCATGAAAGCTCGTGACGGAGAACTGCCTTACAAGAAAATTACTGCCGACGAAATTGAAGGACTGCTGGGCAAGCCCCCCTTCTTTCGTGACATCTATCAAGGCAACGACTACGCCGGAGTGGTAACAGGACTGGCATGGACCAGCGTCGGAGGAGAAATCCTTTTCATAGAAACATCCTTGTCAAAGGGGAAAGCTGGCAAACTGACTCTCACAGGAAATCTGGGTGAGGTGATGAAAGAATCAGCCGTCATTGCACTCGAATACGTCAAAGCACACGTTGATACACTTGGCATTGACTACCGCATTTTCGATCAGTGGAACATACATATCCATGTACCAGAGGGAGCCACCCCTAAAGACGGGCCATCTGCCGGAATCACCATCGCTACATCCATCGCTTCAGCCTTAACCCAACGAAAGGTAAGAAAAAACACGGCAATGACTGGTGAAATTACTCTTCGAGGGAAAGTGTTACCCGTTGGCGGCATCAAGGAAAAAATTTTGGCTGCCAAGCGTGCTGGCATCACAGACATACTAATGTGTCAGGAAAACAGAAAGGATATCGAGGAAATTCCTGAAATATACCTCAAGGGCGTAAACTTCCACTATGTAGAGAACGTAGAAGACGTGTGGGACTATGCCCTGACAAATGAGCTGGTAAAAAACCCCATCAACTTTATCATCGAAGAAGAGAAAAAAGAAAAGGCTGACAAGGATTAGACTGATAGCCTTCATTGATTTAACAAAATAATAGATTTAAGTGACATTTGAACTTCAACATACCGATAATGCTTCCGATGCGCGCACTGGTATCATTACGACTGCCCACGGACAGATTAAGACTCCCATTTTCATGCCTGTCGGAACAGTGGGAAGTGTAAAAGGTGTTCATTTTTACGAACTGCGTGAACAGGTGAAGGCTCAGATTATCCTTGGTAACACCTACCACCTCTACCTGCGTCCTGGACTAGACGTCCTCAAAGCTGCCGGAGGACTTCATAAATTCAACACATGGGACAAGCCTATCCTGACTGACTCTGGCGGCTTTCAGGTTTTCTCCCTGACTGGCATCCGTAAACTTAGAGAAGAGGGGTGTGAGTTTCGTTCTCACATTGATGGATCAAAGCACTTCTTCACACCTGAAAACGTGATGGATACGGAACGAATCATCGGAGCTGATATCATGATGGCATTAGACGAATGTCCTCCCGGACAAAGCGACTACCAGTATGCCAAGAAAAGCCTGCAAATGACACAACGCTGGTTGGACCGTTGCATCAAGAGGTTTAACGAAACCGAACCTCTTTACGGCTATGACCAGTGCTTATTTCCCATCGTACAAGGCTGCACCTACAAAGACCTCAGACAAGATGCTGCAAAACATGTCGCAGACAAGGGTGCTGACGGAAATGCCATCGGCGGACTGGCCGTAGGCGAACCAACAGAAGTCATGTACGAAATGATTGAAGTTGTAAACAACATTCTACCCAAAGACAAACCCCGGTACTTAATGGGCGTCGGCACACCGCAGAACATCTTAGAAGCCATTGAACGGGGTGTAGATATGTTTGACTGTGTCATGCCGACACGCAACGGACGCAATGCAATGCTGTTCACCTATGAAGGAACCATGAACATGCGCAACGAAAAATGGGAAATGGACTTTTCACCTATAGATCCAAATGGTTGTGAGTTGGACCAAATATATAGCAAGGCATACCTACACCACCTTTTTAAGGCACAGGAACTGCTGGCAATGCAGATTGCAAGCATCCATAACCTGGCCTTCTACCTGCGCTTAGTCACTGATGCCCGTACGCACATTGAAAAAGGTGACTTTACCGCATGGAAACATTCGGTCATTGACCAATTAGGGAGAAGAATGTGAACCTGACAAAGAACACGTTTACTATATTGAACAACAGATAGGACAATAAACAAAATTGACAGTGAAGAGATTCAGCAAAATAAAATGGTTTCTCAAACCATTAAAGGCTATGAGATTGATGACAGAATGGACGGGGTGGCTCAAACACCTTAGCCCAAAACGCTACATCAAGCTCCTTGACTGGTACATCATCAAGAAGTTTATCGGCACCTATATTTATTCCATAGCACTGATTATCTCCATCTCCATCGTATTCGATGTGAACGAGAACTTGGCTAAGTTTACACAATACCATGCCCCATTACGTGCTATCATAGTAGATTACTACATGAACTTCGTGCCCTACTTCGCGAACCTGTTTAGTCCGCTTTTTGTATTTATCTCTGTCATCTTTTTCACTTCAAAGCTGGCGGGTAATTCGGAGATAATCTCTATGCTGGCAGCAGGAGTGTCGTTCAAGAGACTCATGAGACCCTACATGATATCATGTGTTCTTATTTCCATGTTGTCATTTTACTTGAGTGCCTACGTCATACCTCATGGAACTGTTATCAGACAGAACTTTGAGACTGTTTATAAAAATAAGCGAAAGAACACCGCTGCAGAGAATGTTCAGTTACAAGTGGGACAAGGTATTATCGCCTATATTCAGCACTACGACAACAACTACAAAAAAGGTTATGGCTTTTCGCTGGATAAATTCGAAAACAAGAAACTTGTGAGCCACATGACTGCTAACGAAATTCAGTATGACACCATATCAGACTCGAAGTACCACTGGACCGTGCGCAACTGGAAAATAAGACAACTGAAAGGGCTGCGAGAGCAGATTACCAGCGGCATGAAAATGGATACCGTCATCATGATGGAGCCTACAGACTTGGTTTACTCTAAGGGACAACAGGAAACATTCACAAGTCCAGAACTGAAAGATTATATCTCAAAACAAATTGGACGAGGAAGTGGAAACGTAGTACAATATCAGGTGGAATATCACAAACGCATAGCAGCATCGTTTGCTTCATTCATTCTCACCACCATCGGACTCGCACTTTCATCAAGAAAAAGAAAGGGAGGAATGGGTATGTATTTAGGCATCGGACTGGCACTGAGCTTCGGGTATATCATGCTACAAACGGTATCATCAACTTTTGCCATCAATGCAAATACGCCCCCCATTCTGGCCGCTTGGATTCCTAACATAGTTTTTGCCATAGTAGCTTATTTCTGCTATCGCAAAGCTCCTAATTAATGATTATGAAATTTGAAGAATTAGATTTAAATGACAATATACTGGACGCACTCTACGACATGCGTTTTGACGAGTGTACACCAGTGCAGGAGAAATGTATTCCCGAAATCTTAGAAGGGCACGACATACTGGGTGTAGCACAGACAGGAACAGGTAAAACCGCCGCATATCTTCTTCCCATACTTTCCATGCTGGACGATGGAGAAGCCTGGTTCCACAATGGAAAACATGTTATTTTTCCTAAAGATGCCATTAACTGTATTGTCATGTCGCCAACCCGCGAACTGGCACAGCAGATTGATCAGGCCATGCAGGGCTTCGGCTATTACTTAAAGTATGTAAGCAGCGTAGCCGTTTATGGCGGTAATGATGGCGGGCGATACAACCAGGAACTGAATGCATTACGCACAGGAGCAGATGTCATTATAGCTACACCTGGCAGATTCATCTCTCACATGTCAATCGGCAATGTAGATTTGAGTCGAGTTTCCTTTTTTATTCTTGATGAAGCAGACCGAATGTTGGACATGGGTTTCTCTGAAGATATCCTCAAAATCGCTAAAGAACTTCCTCCAACATGCCAGACTATTATGTTTTCTGCTACAATGCCTGACAAAATTGAGCAACTGGCCAAATCCCTACTCAAACATCCTGTAGAAGTTAAGATCGCAGTAAGCAAACCCGCAGAGAAGATTAAACAAACCGCATACGTTTGCTACGATTCACAAAAGTTGGGCATCGTGCAACACATGTTCAAAAATAATGACTTCAAGCGCGTCATCATTTTCTCTGGAAAAATCAACAAAGTGAAAGACATCAACCGATCGCTACGACGCATGAATATAAATAGCGGAGAGATGCATAGTGATTTGTCACAAGCTGAACGCGATAATATGATGTTTAAATTCAAAAGCGGGCAAATTGATGTATTAGTAGCTACTGACATCCTTGCACGCGGAATTGACATCGATGACATCGCCATGGTCATCAACTATGATGTACCCCGAGATGCTGAAGACTATGTACACCGCATCGGAAGAACTGCACGTGCCGACCGAGATGGAAGGGCTGTAACATTTGTTTGTCAAGAAGACATACGTTATTTCCAACAGATAGAACGTTTTCTGGGAAAAAACATAGAAAAAATCCCCCTACCCATAGAATTGGGAGAAGCACCAGAATATAAGTCTGTAAAGTCAGCATCCAAGGGGCATGGTAGAAAGAATGGAGGCAAACGACATGGCGGGCATAGGCATAACGGACACAATGACACCAACAATTATAGGAAAAACAATAAAGGGAAGAAAAAACAGAATGCAACGGCTAAACCACAATAAACAAGCTAAATTCCGGTTGACTATGGCAACTCACTGAACAGGCGATGTTTTTTTATATAGTATTGCCAAATGATAGAATAACTCTTTTTCTCCGGAATATTTGTATTCTGGCGCATTGTCTGAATGCGCTTACGATCTTCTTCAAATTGCGGGAGCCATCTTTTGAAATCCTTCCGTGCACGATATATGGCACAAAAATCTCCCCAGTTACCTTTGAATATCAAGGTCTGCCATGCTGCAAAATAGTCTAAGAACCAACGCCAACGCATAACCGACCGCAATTCTGCTTCAGATAAATTTTTATAGAGCATAGTCAGATTATTACGAAAGTTTAAATAAGTTTTCCTGGAATTCCCCTTGGGAAGAGTTCCACCGCCAACATGGAAAACATGACTTTGAGGTAAACAAACGACGCGGCGTCCTGCCAAACGCAGCCGCCAACATAAATCTATCTCTTCATTATGAGCAAAAAAACGTCCATCAAGACCACCTACTTCCCAATAATCTTTACTTCTTATCATCAAACAGGCACCCGATGCCCATAAAATATCGGTCGTGGTGTCATATTGACCGTTATCTTTCTCCACTGTTTCAAACAAGCGTCCACGACAGAAAGGATAACCAAAACGATCAATATAGCCACCAGAAGCACCTGCATATTCAAAAGAACTCTTGTTATGATAGGCTAATAACTTGGGTTGGCAGGCTGCAACATCAGTATGGAGGTCCATATATTCCACAAGTGGGGCCAACCAATGACTACCAACTTCTACATCACTGTTGAGTAAGATGAAATAATCCGCCTCTATTTTTTTTAGCGCCTTGTTATATCCTTCAGCAAAACCATAGTTGTAATCAAGAACTATGGTATCGATATGAGGATAGTGTTCACCCATCCATTGCAGTGAATCGTCTGTAGAAGCATTATCAGCTACAATGATCGTTGCTTCCTTGCAAGAATGTTCAATTAACGATGGAAGGAAGCGCTCCAACATCTTTCGACCGTTCCAATTTAATATAACAACTGCTACCTTTACCATACTTCATTCATCTTTTATAAAAGTTCATTTACCATTAAAGCTGATTTATCATGATTGAAACCTCCCAACCTCACCATGACTAACTCGTTATCATACTCCTCACGCGCCATCGTTGCCGGAAGTTCTACACGAATGTAGTTTTTGGTAAAGCCATGCATAGCACGGCCTCTATTTGCCTTTTCAAAGAGAACTTCAGTCTTTTGTCCAATATAACGGGTGTAAAATTTCTTTGTCTTAACATCTGAGAGTTCAAGAAGACGCTTGGAACGTAGTTTCTTCTCTTGCTCACATACAATAGGAGTGATATTTAAAGCAGCAGTACCAGGCCGCTCACTATATGGGAAAACATGTAACTGGGTAACATCCAAAGAGTCCAAGAAGTTATAACATTCCATGAAGTTCTCATCCGTTTCACCTCGTGTACCAACCATCACATCTACACCAATAAAAGCATCCGGCATATATTTCTTAATTAAGTGTATTTTGTGAGAAAACAAGGCAGTATCATAGCGACGATGCATAAGTTTCAACACCGAATCGGAACCACTCTGCAAGGGAATATGAAAATGTGGCATAAAAGCCTTACTGGAAGCGCAAAACTCAATCAACTCATCGGTCAACAGATTGGGTTCGAGACTGCTAATACGATAGCGGCGGATTCCATCGACTTGATCCAAGGCCCTCACCAAATCAATAAAATGTTCACCGGTAGTCTTTCCGAAATCACCGATGTTCACACCTGTCAAGACGATTTCTTTACCTCCTTCAGCAACAGCCGATTGAGCCTGCTCTACCAAAGAGGCAATTGATGGGTTGCGAGAAAAGCCGCGAGCCATCGGAATCGTACAATAAGTACAGAAATAGTCACATCCGTCTTGAACCTTTAGGAAAAAACGAGTACGATTACCACGGGAACAAGAGGGAGTAAATGTTTTTATTTCCTTGACCTTGTCCACTGCCCGGTATTCATGAAGGTTACCTTCTTTCAGCGAACGCTTTTTTACCCATGCCTCAGAGAGATAGGCTATAAGGTTTGCCTTTTCATTAGAACCCAAAACCAAATCTACACCTTCTATTTGACTGACATGTTCAGCTCCTAACTGTGCATAACAACCTGTTACTACGACGAAAGAACCGGGATGCTGGCGAATCATACGATGAATAGCCTGACGACACTTATGGTCAGCAACATCTGTTACAGAACATGTATTTATCAAGCATAAATCTGCCTTTTCACCTTTTTCAACCGTGCGTACTCCCATATCTTGTAAAAGGCGTGCAAAGGTTGAGGTTTCTGAAAAATTAAGCTTGCACCCCAATGTATAATACACGGCGACTTTATCTTGGAATATAGAATAGTCAATCATTTCTGCATTACATTATTATATATATATAAGGCAAGTAAAAAATGCCCATCTAAAATAATGGTGCAAAGATACAAAAAAGATAATAGAGGGGAAGTTTATAAATGCTTTTTTTATGTATTTTTCCACGCTTGTGTGGGTACACAAAAAAGTTTAACCTTTATTCACACTCTATAAATGACTGATTATCATACACTTACAAAAAAGTTACAAATACATCAAAAAAAAATCAAAAAAAAAAGAACAACGTATCAAAAAAATACTTACCTTTGCAGCGTTTTAAAAACAATTGATTGTATTACAGATTTAAAAAGCAAAGAAAAATGAAAAAGTTGGTTTTAATGTTCGTAGCTATCGTAGCTGTATCTTTCGCATCTTGTGGTAACAAAGCTGCTCAGGTTGAGGAGCAGGCTGATTCTACAGCAATGGACACCACAGAGGTTGTTGACACTACTGCTAACGACACAACTGTTGCTGAGTAATATTAGCACGAACAAAAAAATTAGGAAAACCACTGGGTCAAAGACTCAGTGGTTTTTTTTATAGATAATAGTTTTTCCGGCAATTATATTCTTTATTGTCACATTTTTACACATCATTTTTCTCTTTTAAATTTGTGAGATATTTTATTTTTTGTATCTTTGCAAAAAGAAAACAATCTATTGCCTAACGAGGAACAATAATAATAGCATGATATATATTGCCTTGCCGGAAAAGAGAATAAGGCGCCCGAGTTTCTATCTCGCCATGGAGGAACACATAGCGCGAACTAAAAATATTTGTGATGACTGTTTCTTCATGTGGCAAGTACAACCATCCGTCATCTTTGGCCGCAACCAATTGATTGAAGATGAAGTCAACCTCTCCTACTGTAAAGAACACAATATTGAAATCTATCGAAGAAAAAGCGGAGGCGGTTGCGTCTATGCAGACCTTGCAAATATCATGTTCTCATATATCACACGAGATGAGAATGTTAACTTTACCTTCAATCGTTATATAAACATGATTATACTCATGTTAGGCAAACTTGGTATCGATGCCAAGACAAGTGGACGAAACGACATTCTCATTGATGGCAAGAAAATATCAGGAAATGCTTTTTACCACATTCCAGGACATAGTATTGTTCATGGAACAATGCTATATGATACTAATATGGAGAATATGGTAGGTTCCATCACACCATCTAATCATAAATTGATAAGTAAAGGTGTGAAGAGTGTTAGACAACGCATAGCACTTATAAAAGACCACACAACTCTAACACTTAATGATTTTAAAGGCTTTATTAAGAATGACCTTTGTGACAAGGAAATTACGCTCACAGAGAAAGACATTCAAATCATTAAAATGATAGAAAAGGAATATCTGAGCAAAGAGTTTATTCTCGGTAAAAATCCACGCTATACAATTATACGAAAACGACGAATAGAAGGATGTGGAGAACTTGAAGTGACTCTTGAGTTTAAAAACGAAATTATCAAAAAAATAGATCTTCATGGTGATTTTTTCGTAACTGGCGACGTTGATCGAGAAATACTAATACCGCTTATCGGCACACGACTTGTTCGTAATGAATTGAATCAAGTTTTACCTGATGATTTGAGCCATATCATCACAAATCTTCAGAAGAAAGATTTTATTGACATGATACTTTAAACTTATAAACATGGAAGAACTAAAAAAGACCTGTCTCTACGACAAACATGTAAATCTTGGTGCATTGATGTCACCTTTTGGAGGGTTCATCATGCCCATCCAATACACATCTATCATTGAAGAACATCATGCTGTTCGAACAGCATGCGGTGTGTTTGATGTCAGTCACATGGGTGAGGTACGCATTCAAGGAGTTGATGCTGAACGCTATATTAATCACATCTTTACAAATGATGTCACCAATGCTCCCATCGGACAAGTCTATTACGGCATGATGCTCTACCCTAATGGTGGTACTGTTGACGATCTGTTGGTGTATAAAATGGGCGATAACGATTTTTTCCTAGTCATAAATGCAGCAAATATTGATAAAGATGTGGCTTGGATGAAAGATCATATAAAAGATTACAACATAGAATTGAGCCACCAATCAGAGCTGTACGGTCAGCTTGCAGTTCAAGGTCCAGAATCTGAAACTGTTGTAGAAAAAGTGTTAGGACTCTCTTGTAGAGAACTAAAGTTCTACACGGTCAAAAGTCTAAAGGCAGAGAACGGAGAAACCATTATCATCAGTCGAACAGGTTATACTGGAGAAGATGGCTTTGAAATTTATGGATCTCACAATTATATACGGGAATGTTGGGACAAGCTAATGGAATCTGGACGTTGCAAGCCCTGCGGACTAGGCTGTAGAGACACGCTTCGTTTTGAGGTTGGATTACCACTTTATGGCGACGAAATTTCTGCAGATATATCACCCATCATGGCTGGACTATCCACATTCTGTAAACTTGACAAAGAGGAATTCATTGGAAAAGAAGCCCTTTCTATTCAAAAAGCAGAAGGTGTCAGCAAAAGACTGGTAGGTATAGAGTTGAAAGATAAAGCTATTCCACGTCATGGCTATGCTGTACTAAAAAATGGGCAAGCCATTGGCGAGGTAACCACAGGATATCATTGTTTGTCTGTAGATAAAAGCGTATGCATGGCTCTCATTGATACAGCTTACGCAATACTTGGAACAGAGGTTGAAGTCCAAATCAGAAAGAAGACGTTTCCTGGCTTTGTCGTAAAGAGAAGATTTTATAACAAGCACTATAAGAAATAACATATTGCACCTAACAATAAAATACCATCAACGAACAAAATTAACAATAACCTATATAAACAACAACTATGGCAAAATTTGAAAAAGGACTCTATTACAGCGAGTCACATGAGTATGTACGAGTAGAAGGCAATTATGGTTTCATTGGGATCACTGACTACGCACAGCAAGCTCTTGGAAATGTGGTCTATGTTGATATGCCCGAAGTCGATGACGAGGTTGAGGCTGGTGAAGAATTTGGTGCCGTGGAAAGTGTAAAAGCTGCCAGCGACCTGAACTCACCCGTAAGCGGCGTTGTCATAGAAGTCAATGAAGCATTAGAAGATGAACCAGAGCTACTCAACAAAGACGCCTTTGGTAACTGGATTATCAAAATACAACTCTCCGACAAATCGGAACTTGACCGTCTCATGGATGCAAAAGCATACGAAGCTTTCTGTAACCAATAGCAATCGTTTATTTCGCATGAATAAATTGAAGTTATGCAATTCAAGTATTTTCCACAGACAGAACAGGACATTAGTGAGATGCTTCAGCAGATTGGCGTAGATAGTTTAGATGCCCTCTATGCTGACATTCCTGAAAACATCCGCTTCAAAGGAGATTATAACATACCCGAAGCCATGAGTGAAAGTGAAATCCGTACTTTCATCAACAACTTAGGACTCCTCAATGATCAGCTTATCTGTTTCGCGGGTGCAGGTATTTATGATCACTACACCCCTGCCATCATACCAAGTATTGTTCAAAGATCCGAATTTCTAACATCCTACACTCCTTATCAAGCAGAAATCTCACAAGGAACACTTCACTATATCTTTGAATTTCAGTCAATGATGGCAGAATTGACTGGCATGGACATCTCCAACGCTTCCATGTATGATGGTGCTACAGCGACAGCAGAGGCTGTACTCATGGCGCATGCAACGAATAAAAAATGTTCTAAAATTCTAGTAAGTGAAACTATTGATCCAAAGACACGCCGTGTCATAGACACCTATGCAAAATTTCAAGATATCAATATTGTCACCATTAAAGCCAAAGATGGTGAAACTGATCACGAAGAGTTAAGAAAATTATTATCAGAAGGCGGCGTGGCAGGTGTTGTCGTCCAAGCGCCAAACTACTATGGAATCATTGAAGACTTTACAGAGTATGCTGATGATATACACCAACAGAAAGCACTATTTATTATAAATAGTGTAGCAGCTGATCTTGCTATTCTCAAGACGCCAAATGAATGGGGAGCAGACATTGCTGTTGGCGAAGGTCAAAGTTTGGGAATACCTATGAACTATGGTGGCCCTGGCTTAGGATACATGTGCTGTACTGAGAAACTCATGCGAAAGATGCCCGGTAGGATTGTTGGAAAAACCCTTGACGAAAACGGAAGGAGAGCATTTGTTCTTACACTTCAGGCTCGTGAACAACATATACGTCGACAAAAAGCGACATCCAATATTTGCTCAAACCAAAGCCTTATGGCGCTTTTTGTTACCATATACATGTCACTGATGGGTAGAGAAGGTTTGAAAGAAGCCGCTGAACTGTCCTATGCCGGAGCACATTACCTGTGTGACAAGCTGCAAGCTACTGGAAAATTCAAACTGACATATAATAAACCTTTCTTTAACGAATTCTGTATTAATTATGATGGAAATCTTGATGAACTTATTCAACATTGTATAGATTGTGGTTATATGCCAGGAATTAAAATAAATGACAATACCATCATGATAGCAGTAACTGAGCAACGTACAAAGGAAGAAATAGACGACCTTATTGACATCATGAAAGGAGGGAAATTGGTATGAATAATAAATTATATGGAAATCTAATATTCGAGTTGTCACATCCCGGAAGACGAAGTTATTCATTACCACAGAATCGTTTTTCAAACTATAAGACAACGGACATTCCTCCTTATCTCAGAAGGAAGGTAGATGCAGCTCTGCCTGAATGTGATGAACTAACCATTGTTCGCCATTACACCAATCATAGTCAAAATAATTTTGGCGTAAACAATGGTTTCTATCCATTAGGCTCCTGCACCATGAAATATAATCCCATCATCAACGAAGAAATTGCAGCCATGAAGGAATTCACGACATTGCATCCATTGCAACCTGTCGAAACCTGTCAAGGAGCTCTTGAAATATACTTCCATGTACAACAATTGTTATCTGAGTTAACTGGTTTAAGCGAATTTACCCTGAACCCTTGTGCAGGAGCACATGGAGAATTGACAGGACTAATGATTATTAGGACATATCATCAAAGCAGAGGAGAGTTCCAACGACGCAAAATCATTATCCCCGACTCAGCTCATGGTACCAACCCTGCATCAGCTGCTATTTGTGGGCTTGAGGTGATAGAGGTAAAAAGTTACGCTGACGGGACAGTCAACCTTGAAGACCTTCGTGCAATATTAGAGCAATTTGGTTCAGAAATTGCAGGCATGATGATGACCAACCCAAATACACTTGGACTTTTTGAACCCAACATTCCTAATATTGCTGAAATGGTGCATACAAGTGGAGGACTTATGTACTATGATGGTGCTAATCTTAATCCAATGCTTGGAATCTGTCGTCCGGGTGATATGGGATTCGACGTAATGCATATCAATTTACACAAAACTTTTTCCACACCACATGGTGGAGGTGGTCCTGGAAGTGGACCTGTTGGTGTTAGAAAGGGGTTGGAAAAGCATCTTCCCACCCCACATGTCATTCTCGATGAAAAAGAGCAAATCTTTCGTATAGAAGTGAGCAACAAGACTTCTCTTGGTAGCATTGGAAACTTCTTTGGAAACTTTGGAGTCATCATGCGAGCTTATGTATATCTTCTGTCACTCGGAAAGGAAAACATCAAACTTGTTGGTCCCTTAGCGACACTTAATGCCAACTACATCAAAGAATCATTAAAAGATGTATATGAGTTGCCAATCAGCGGGATCTGTAAACATGAGTTTGTCTTTGATGGTCTGAAAGACAAGTCCACGGGGGTAACAACCATGGATGTTGCAAAGAGGCTACTCGACTATGGTTATCACGCACCCACCATTTACTTCCCCCTTCTTTTCCATGAGGCAATGATGATTGAACCTACAGAGAATGAGTCTAAAGAGACCATTGACAACTTCATAAAGATCATGCGCACAATCGCAGAAGAAGCATCCCATCAACCAGACAGTGTCAAATCTGCTCCAAATAATACTCCTATCCGCCGAGTTAATGATATACTTGCAGCAAAACATCCCATTCTAACATGGCGTAGCCTTCTTGACAATAATAATAATGATTAAACAAATAAGTTAAGCACATTCTATAATGACCTATGATATAATCATTATCGGCAGCGGCCCTGGCGGATACAGGGCCGCTGAATATGCCGCCAAACAGAACTTGCAGGTACTCATCATCGAGTCCTGTAAAGCTGGAGGCACCTGTCTTAATTGCGGCTGTATTCCCACGAAATCGTTCTGTCATGATGCAGAGTTGGCCGAAGAGGGTCTTAGCATTGACATCAGAGCTGTTGTTGAGCGAAAAAACAATGTTGTAGAACAGCTTTGCAACGGAGTGGATACACTGATGCACACAGAAGGCATTACAATGGTTTACGGAAGAGCCTTCTTCAAGGACACATCCACCGTATGTGTCAAAGATGTGGAATATACAGCTCCTAACATCATTATTGCCACAGGCTCAAGAGCCAAGATACTTCCCATAGATGGAATCAAACTGCCTCACGTCATGACTTCCACCGAACTACTAGACATCAACCGACTTCCCGACAAGCTCTGTATTATTGGTGCAGGAGTTATAGGAATGGAGTTTGCCAGCATCTTTGCCAGCTTTGGTAGCGAGGTTTGCGTAGTAGAATTTATGAAAGAGTGCCTTCCTACCATGGATAGCGAAATTGCAAAGCGCCTGCGCAAGCTACTGGAGAAAAGAGGTGTCAAGTTCTACTTACAGTCAGCAGTCAAGCGCATCACTGAACTAAGTGTTACATTTGAACGAAAAGGAAAGGAAGAAGTCGTTACAGCCGACACAGTTCTCGTTGCCACCGGGCGAATTCCGAATATAGAAGGACTTGACCTTGATGCCACATATATCAAATACGGGAAGAATGGCATCGATGTCAATCCTGACACTTTTGAAGTCAACTTCCGAGAACATTCTTCGTCCATTCATATCGCCTCCCGAATTTATGCCATCGGCGATGTTAACGGGAAACAGATGCTGGCTCATGCTGCAACATTTCAGGGATATCGGGTTATAAACAACATCCTCTGCAAGAAAGATAGCATCAGATTTGACATCATGCCCGCAGCAGTCTTTACCAATCCTGAAGCCGCAGGTGTCGGTCCGACAGAAGACCAACTGAAAGCTGAAAACAGAATCTTCAACGTACACAAAGGTTACTACCGTACCAACGGAAAAGCCCTGACCATGAATGCAACGGATGGCCTTGTCAAGCTACTAACAGATCAAGAAGAGCTCATCATTGGGTGCCACATTCTCGGAGCACATGCTGCAGACATGGTTCAGGAGATAGCCGCCTTAATGAACCGCAACACCACACTCACTCAGTTGCGTGAAACAATCCATATTCATCCAACATTGGGAGAAATCCTTCAAGACTTGTAATGCTTCGCCTTACCCACTATACGGGGTCGTTTAAAATCAAGAAAGGTATCCTTACCAACTCTGGAAGAATACCTTTCTTTTTTAATCAGGTAGATGTTCGCCTTATTACTTTTTCTCTTTTATCTCTTTCTTTTCTTCTTTTACTGGTGTTGTCGGTTTGTAGGCTTTATTTAATCCTGCAATCACTTCGTTTGTTATATCATAAGCCTTATCAGCATATAGAATATTGTCACCAGCCTTACTCAAGATAAGGCCAAACTTTTTATCCTTATTATAACTCGTTAAGAAATGCTGAATGGAATCACGCAGGGCTGTGTTATACTTCTCTGTTTCATTTTGGAACTCATTACTAAGGCGCTGATTCAATGCTTGCAAATCATTACTTTGTTTCTGCAAACTTGCTTGAATAGCTTCTGCCTGCTCTCGGGTATAGGCATTTTGTTGGAGTTTCTGCTGAAAATTGGCTGCGGCTGTCTCCAATTGCTGCTGTTTACTTGCCAATGTGTTCTGGATATTCTGTCCCTTCTTCTGGAGTATAAGAGAAAACTCCTTACAGAACTTATACTGTGACATAATGCTATCTACTTCCACAAAGGCAATTTTAACATCTGTCGCTTCAATGGTCCCGTTCTTCGAAGACTTTTCGTCAACTTTTGGAGCAGATTTGTCACATGATACCATTCCCATCATAGAGAGCATGACTATAGCCACACAACTCAAAATACTCTTTTTTTTCATACGTCTATTATCTTTTATTGTTATTTCTCGTTTCTATTAGAATGAAGCTTCTGATGCAACTTCACACTATGCTTACGCATTTCTGTGTCTTGATCCAAAACGCAATAGATTTTTTTTCTCTTCATGGCTTTAGAGTCATGAATATGTTGTGACGTAAATGTCCCATTCCTCTTTATCAGAACTTTTACGAGAAGTAATAACATGCATATAGCAATTATTAACATGCTTAATAATAAAGTTTCGGTCATTTTTTTGTAATTTTGCGGATGCAAAGTTATATAATTATTTCAAAAGTACATAATAAAATAACATAATTAAATGAATAAAAACGAATTGAAACCTGCTTGTGTGTTTGAGCAGTTTGCAAAAATCAATCAGATTCCCCGTCCATCCAAACATGAAGAGAAAATGATTGAGTACCTAAAAGAGTTTGGCAAATCTCACCAGTTGGAGACACAGGTGGACGAAACCGGAAATGTGCTGATTCGCAAGCCGGCGACTCCCGGCATGGATAATTGTCCTGTTGTCATTCTACAAAGTCACATGGACATGGTATGTGAGAAGCTTGTTGATATTGATTTCGACTTTGATAAAGACGCTATACAAACATATATCGATGGAGAATGGCTTTGTGCCAAGGGGACAACACTTGGAGCTGATGACGGTATAGGATGCGCCATCGAACTTGCAATTCTGGAATCAAAAGATATTCAGCATGGCCCTATTGAATGTGTTTTCACCCGGGATGAAGAAACTGGCTTAACAGGCGCTATAGGTATGAAGCCAGGATTCATGACCGGTAACATGCTCATTAATTTGGATTCTGAAGATGAAGGTCAAATTTTTGTCAGTTGTGCTGGTGGACGAAACACAACGGCGATCTTTCAGTTTGAACGTGAGAACATTGACACCTCGAAATGGTTTTTCATGCAAGGATCACTAAAAGGACTTGTTGGCGGACACTCTGGCGATGATATAAACAAGAAACGCGCTAATGCACTTAAAATACTTGCTCGCTTTCTCTATCAAACGCAAGAACGATACGGAATCAGACTTGTTTTCTTCAACGCAGGAAAACTACACAATGCCATACCCAGAGATGGTATCATTAAGTTTGCCATTCCCGTTGAATATAAAGAAAATGTTCGCGCCGACTGGAATATATTTGTCACAAATATTGAAGAAGAATATCATGTTACAGAAAATTCCATGAAATTCTCACTGGAAAGTTCTGATGCAAGTAAAGTCATTAATCCCGAGGTGAGCAGGCGGCTCATACAAGCTATGCAAGCTGTTGACAACGGAGTTTTCGCCATGTGTCAGGACAAAGAGTTAGAATGGCTCGTGGAAACTTCCAACAATGTAGCCAGCATCGAGACACACGAAGATAAAGTCAAGATTGTTGCTTCCCAGCGAAGCAATGTCATGAGTGCTCTTGACAATCAAGCCGCCACTGTCAAGGCAACTTTCCAGTTAGCCGGTGCAGAGGTCGTGCAAGGCGAAGGATACCCTGCTTGGAAAATGAATCCGGACAGCAAGCTAACAGCTTTAGCAGTAGATACATATAAAAAATTGTTCAACAAAGAACCTAAGGTCTTGGGCATCCATGCAGGGCTTGAATGTGGACTCTTCTCTGAGAAATATCCTCGTCTTGACATGATAAGTTTTGGACCAACACTGCGAGGTGTTCACTCACCAGACGAACGACTCCTCATTCCAACGGTTCAAATGGTTTGGGATCACCTGTTAGAGATTCTTAAGAACATATCAAAATTATAAAACCCAAGAAACCACCTTTAGCGAAAAAACTAAAGGTGGTTTTTATTTTTATGTTAAATCCTTTGTGAATATCAATTCTTTTAGCTATTTTTGCACCATAATAACTATAAACAATCATTAACATTTAACAATCTATGAACAAATTTTACAAATTGGCAGTACCAATTCTCGCATTATGCATGCAAATGCAAACATATGCAAATAATGTCATCATAAAGACCCAAAAGGCTGTTGGTGAAACCATCACTTTGGCAACAGATGCCAATATCACTCTGTCACTTACATGGGGAAACGGAGAAAGTCAAGTCCTTGAATCCACGGGGCTACCCTTTGACATAACAGTCAAGGACACAAAGCTCACTATCAGTTCTGAAGATGATATTACAAGACTTTACACTCCTAACAACGGTCTAACGGAGATTGATTTGTCTGGAGTAGCCTCAACTCTAACCAAACTAAGTTGTGCCAGCAACAATCTGACTGAGCTCAATTGGTCTGCATGTTCGAAGTTGCAAGATCTTGACTGTCAAGACAACCAACTTGAAACCATGACTGTACGTGCATATACTAACATGAAAGGTATCAATTGTGCTGACAACAAGTTGAAATCTCTCAACTTTTCATATGCACTTACTTTGGATTACATTATAGCAGATAACAATCAAATAGAAAATCTACCTTCTGGTAACATTACCAAAGTTAGAAGTCTTTTTTATCAGAACAACAAGATTTCCACATTGGACGCATCTAAGATAACTGGCATTAAGAACCTAGCGATTACAGGCAACACACTTACAGAATTAGACCTCACCCATAACACGCAATTAAAGAATTTATGGGCAGGAGATAATAAGCTCATCAATCTTGACTTAACCAGCAATTTAAATCTTGTAACCCTTATTGCCGACAATAATCAGCTCACTTCACTAGTATGGACTAAAGATGAACCTAAAAATCTTCAATATTTAAATCTAAGTGGTAACTATTTATATCCACTATACTTCCCTACCGTATATAAAAATAGCAGTCCCACCGTTACATATTACAAATTAGACGAACAAAAACCATTTATTTTGACAAACGATGATGTTAACATTAATGTACGTCAAGATTGGAATACGATATTAAATCGTAATGCCTGGAGTGTCACACTTCGTCCTACTATAGAGTTTGTAAGTGACAATACAACGCTTGTATCTGGAACCGATTATAAATTTCAAAGTTCATCAAGTTACAACACAACATTCTTAAAGGCTTATCCGAATGTTGTCGCTAAGATTACAGCTAGCAGATACTATCCAGACATAACATATACATCTCAACCATTTAATGTTGTTGACCCAACTGTTGGAATTAACAATCTGAGTGTATCTGAAAAGAATCAGGATGTAGAAATATATACTCTTGAAGGAATTCGAGTTTCTGAAAAGAACCTTCCGAAGGGAATCTACATTATTAATGGTAAAAAAACTGTTATTAAATAATCAACTAATTTTCAAACTCACATTATATCGATTATGAAATTACAACATATTCTATTTGCCACAGTCGCATGTATGACATTTGCCACCAATGTGCATGCACAAAGCGTAAAGTTAAAAGGTCATGGTACAACGCCCTATATTCAACTTGTACAAGACACTGTTTCCATTAACTTTGATAATGATTTTATTACAGTACCTATAATTTCCAATGCAGATTATAGCATCGGAAATACTTCCGAATGGATAACGACAAGAAAAGAAAAGACAGGAAGTTTAACAGTCTTTGGTGATTATAACTTTTCCAATGACTCTCGTTTTGGATCCATAGATCTTATTAGTGGAGACTACACTCGCACACTTACTGTCAAACAAGCTCCAATGAGCGGTTTTACAACAGATGATATCAAAATTACAGGTGTAAGTGGCTCTGCCTCTCAAAGTCAATCAGGACAAGGTATTGATAAATCACTTGACAATTCTACGTCAACCCTTTACCATTCTCCTTGGAATGGTACAACATTCCCGATTACCCTTACCTATACATTCTCCACTGCACAACATGTTGACTATGCGATATACACTCCGCGTCAAGATGGCAATAACAATGGAAATTTTCAAGAAGTTACTATTAAATATCAATTGAATGGACAAACCACATGGATAGATCTTAAAGAAATCAACCTCAGTGGTAGCAGTTCTGCTGCGCGAATTTCATTTGGAGAAGACGGAATTGACAATGTGAAACGAATTCAATTTGTTGTCAAGAGTGGTGCCAATGGTTTTGCCGCATGTGCAGAAATGTCATTCTGGCAAGAAGACAAGACTCTGAAAAACTTACTTGCCGAATATTTCGAAGATGCCCTCTGTACTAAACTTAAAGAAGGTGTATCCAGCAGCACTATTGCAAGCATCAAGAATCCTCTCGTCAAGAAAATTGTAACAACAGTCCTTGATGAGAACTACACTACCAAGTTCCGACTTGGTGAATTTGAGCCATTCCGTCCTCTTGTTGACTTGAGAAATGAATTAAAGAATTCACACACTTATTGTAATCACGAAAATCCCACAGGTATTACATTTAAAGCTGGAGAAACTGCCGTAATTATGGTAGAAGGCTTAGAAGATGATCCCATTTCTCTTCAGGTTCGAAATTTTGGTCCCACAGACTTCACAACCAATTACTATGCACTCCACAATGGTGTCAACGTCGTTAAGATAATCAACAAGGGTAATGGCTACATTGACTATTACACCATGAACTATAAAACTGCACCTAATGTAAAAATTCACTTCGTTGGATGCACAGAAAATGGTTTCTTTGACCTTACCAAAGGTATGACTAACGATGATTGGAAGATGTTACTTGCTAATGCACAAGGTGACTGTCTTGACTTCAAGACCGAATATGTCATTGGTACATTCCCTGTCAGTTACCTCAAAAAGAACACCCCCAAACTCGGTGTTGAATTTGCCACATCATATAATAATGTCATCCGCTACGAGCGTGAGATTATGGGACTATTCAAATATAACAGAGTACCCAAAAACCACCAAACGGTCATTACCGTAGAATCCAGCGGTGGTCTTTATCATGCAAGCAACGATGGCTTCTGCGTTCCCGTCAACGCTCTTAATGCCATGACAACATACCCGTTTGAATTTTGGGGTGCAGCTCACGAATTTGGACACAACAACCAAACCATAGGTTTTGTATATACAGGTTTAACGGAGGTTACCAACAATGTTCATTCAGCATGGTGTCAACATAAACTTCAAGGAGGCTACCATCGTTTGGAAGACGAATCGTATGGTGGTCCTCGTGGTGAACGATTTGAGGCATATCTTGAAAATGGCATACGTTTAGGAAACATCTGGCAACAACAAGCCGGACCTGACAGTTATAGTAAAACCATGAGTAAGGAAACCGTAACCGATCAGGATGAAAACGGAAATAGTCTTTCTCAAGTTACAACCACGAAATATGAGCATGACGTTTTCGTAAAACTTGTACCGCTGTGGCAGTTGATGCTTTACACCGAAGAGTCTTGTGTAGGAGCAAGTCCTGAAGCTTATGCCAAATTCTTCGAAGGCCTTCGTACTTACACCGGATCCGAAAATAGTACTAATGGAAAGCAGCAAATCAAGTGGATGCGTACCTTCTGCGACTCCACCAAGATTAACTTCCTGCCCTTCTTCGAGAAAGCGGGCATTCTGAAACCAGCCCACTTCTATCAGGGAGACTATAGTAATGGTTGGATTGTTATCACACAAAAAATGATTGACGATCTAAAGAGTTACATCGAAGCAAAGAACTATGCTGAAGCGCCAAGTGGCTTGAACTGGATTACTGTTTACAACATGGACCGCTTCAAAGAAAAGACTCCTCTTACAGAAGGAACCATCAATAGTGGCTGTACCGCATCTGGCAGTAACTATATTCGTGTGGATAACACAGTTTGGGCAGGAGCCGTCGGTTATGAGACCTACGATGCCGATAATAATCACATTGCTAATACAGTCTTTGGCTATAATGACAGTACATCCAGCACACGCTATACATACGTCAAGTGGCCAAGTGGTGCAAAATATATCATGGCTGTAGGCTATGATGGATCTAAGATAAAGATTTACCAAAAATAAAGAACATCTATATTAGCAAGAAGTCCGAAGACACAATCTTCGGACTTCTTGTTATTGGATTGGGGTGTCCGGAGGCCATCCGGACACTTTGTCCCAGCGGCTCGGACACTTTGTCCCAACGCCCCGGACACTCTGTCCGGATGGCCCGTTCAACCTGTCCGGATGGTCTGTTCAACCTGTCCGGATAACCAGTACAAAGTGTCCCAAAAATTAGATCAAGGCAGTAGCTCTTTTTTTAGGAAACGCCAAGTATAGCCTTTCTCTGATGCAATAATTTCTTCTGGAGTACCAGTAGCCACTACAGTACCTCCACGTCGTCCACCTTCAGGGCCCATATCAATAATATGATCGGCCAACTTTATAACATCAAGGTTATGTTCAATTACAACTACCGTATTTCCTTTGTCAACCAAACGCTGCAAGACATCCATCAAAATACGAATATCATCAAAATGAAGTCCAGTTGTCGGTTCATCCAATATGTAAAGAGTCTTACCTGTGTCACGTTTGGACAATTCCGTGGCTAATTTGACGCGTTGACTTTCTCCACCAGAAAGAGATGTAGAGGGTTGTCCAAGTTTAATATAACCAAGTCCAACATCTTGTATCGTCTTTATTTTTTGCAAGATATTAGGCACTGCTTCAAAAAAATCCACTGCCTGGTTAACTGTCATATCCAAGACATCAGAGATAGATTTACCTTTATACCTAACCTCTAAAGTTTCTCTATTATACCGTTTACCATGACATTCCTCACATGGAACCATCACGTCTGGTAGAAAGTTCATCTCTATTGTCTTGTAGCCATTACCACCACAAACCTCACATCGTCCTCCCTTCACATTAAACGAAAAACGCCCTGGCTTATAGCCTCTGATTTTTGCTTCTGGTAAATTAACAAAAAGATTCCTTATATCCGAGAATACTCCTGTATATGTTGCGGGATTTGAGCGAGGTGTTCTTCCAAGTGGAGTCTGATCTACATCCACCACCTTATCTATATACTCCAAGCCCTCAACATGATTATATTCCATAGGACGTTTCATAGATCGATAGAAATGTTGTGACAAAACAGGTTGCAGAGTTTCATTAACAAGTGTTGATTTACCAGAGCCTGAGACGCCAGTCACAACAATCAACTCACCCAACGGAAAGTCAACATCAATATTTTTCAGATTATTACCCTTTGCACCATAGATGATCAAATGCTTTCCGTTTCCCTTACGACGATTTAAGGATGGCTTTATACTACTTTTTCCAAAGAGATAGTCGGCAGTAGTAGAAAGACAATCTGATACACCGCTCTGATTTAGGGCACATACCGTTTGTTTCATCTTCTCTGGTGTACCTTGAAAGACCACTTCCCCTCCCTTACGGCCGGCCTTTGGTCCAATGTCAACAATATAGTCAGCCGCTAACATCATATCTTTATCATGTTCCACAACGATTACTGTATTGCCTAAATTACGCAGCTGTTTCAAAGAATCAATAAGCCGTTGGTTATCTCTCTGATGTAAGCCTATAGACGGTTCATCTAAAATATATAGCACGTTAACCAACTGCGAACCTATCTGAGTAGCAAGCCTGATGCGTTGGCTTTCACCACCCGACAATGAAGCCGACTGACGATTCAGCGACAAATAATCCAGTCCTACCTCCAGCAGGAAGTCTATACGCGTGCGAATCTCTTTTATAATTTCGGCTGCAATTTTCTTTTGCATGGGTTCCATGTGGTCTTCCACATGTTCTAACCATAATCGTAGCTCTGTAATATCAAGGTTGGCAACTTCACTGATGTTTTTATCCCAGATTCGATATGCCAAAGATTCTTGCTTAAGTCGTTGACCATTACATTCGGGACACTTGCATACAGCCAAGAACTGCTCAGCCCACTTCTGTCCGGCAGCAGAGTCATCATTATCCATTACTTGACGCAAATATTTGATAACTCCATCAAAAGGAATGAAGTAATCTGATCCAGTATGAACCAGTTCCTTATCTATTCTTACATTCTCTAATGAACCATAAAGGACTTCATCCATCGCTTCCGATGGGATATTCTCAACAGAGGTTTTAAGTGAACAATCATATTTTTTTAGCAGTGCATCAATCTGCCAGAAAATCATTTGATTCTTGTATTTTCCCAAGGGCACAATAGCACCTTCATATATACTAAGACGCTTTTCGGGTATCACTTTGTTCAAATCAATCTCATTAATACTTCCCAGCCCTCTACATTTCGGGCATGCTCCCTCTGGCGAATTAAATGAGAAAATATTAGGTGCCGGTTCGCCATACGAAATACCAGTAACAGGATCCATCAGTCGTTTGGAGAAATTACGAACCTCTCCTGTGTCCTTATCCATTATCATCAGGACCCCATCACCCTGTCTCATGGCTTCTTCGACCGTTTTTCGCAAGCGTTCATCGTCTTTTTCCTGAACCTGCAGCTTGTCTATAACCACTTCTAAATTGTGGCTTTTATAGCGATCGACTTTCATGCCTCGGACTATCTCCTTGATTTCTCCATCCACACGCATATAAAGATATCCTTTACGACGCATACTTTCGAAGAGTTCACGATAGTGACCCTTACGCTGGCGTACCAATGGTGAAAGAATTAATATCCGTTTTCCGGCATACACCGACATAATCATTTCAAGTACCTGGTCTTGAGTGTACTTTACCATTTTCTCGCCAGACAGATAGCTGTAGGCTATACCCGCACGCGCATAGAGTAATCGAAGATAGTCATAAATTTCCGTCGTTGTTCCAACAGTAGAACGCGGATTTTTATTGGTGGTTTTCTGTTCTATACTAATAACAGGTGATAACCCTGTTATTTTATCCACATCGGGCCGTTGCATATTACCCAAGAAATTACGAGCATATGCCGAAAATGTTTCTATGTATCTGCGTTGTCCCTCTGCATAGATTGTATCAAAGGCTAACGAAGACTTTCCGGAGCCTGAAAGTCCTGTGATAACTGTCAACGAATTGCGTGGAATTTCCACATCTATATTTTTTAAATTATTGGCACGAGCGCCAAAGACAGATATTTTATCATCCTCGCGATCCATTATTCTTCCCCTCCCCCTGTCGATGATGAATTGGTTGATTCTGTGTAACCTCTCAATAAATTTACATCACGCTTTATGTTGAAAACCCTACCATCTGCTCCACGGGCTTTCACTAAAACATAGTAAACACCCTGCTTGACAGGTTTTCCCTTATAGGTACCATCCCATCCTCCAGCAGGATCATTCCACTCATAGAGTTTTTGCCCCCAACGATTAAAAATCGTCGCATGAAATTCAACAATACTTTTCCAGTGACCAGAAGAATTTTCATCATTCACGCCCTTGGCTCCATAAATGTCATTATGACCATCATTATTGGGTGAAAAAGCATTTGGCATTTCAAGATGGCTTTCTGACACAGAGAGTGAAAGAGGTCCAAGGTCATCCCAATAATCCTTTGTATATGCAATAGTGTCATTTCCCTGTGTAAATATTGCATAGCACACAATACGATGCGCGCCAGCTTCATTAAAAGTGAACTCTGTATCCTGCTCATAACGTATCAAGTAAGGCGCATCATCATGTCCTTCTTTGAAAAAACGCCATTCATAATACTCTGACCATAATCCGACATCAGATGGATTGGCCATAAAACGTCCAATGATAGGCGCTGAACCTGTATAATCGTTACTGGTTTCCTCCTTTCCGGTCGAATCAATATAAGTGGCCGAAGGTGAGATTGAAGGATAATCGTCTGCAACAGCAAAAGAACTGCCAAGCAGAAACATTGTAGAAACTAAAACTGTTTTCAGTGTCATTTTCATTACTTCCTAATAAGTCATGCAAATATAGTCATTTTTTCCTGAGGTACAAAAAAACGTTCTCTTTCCTGCGTAATTTTCAACATTTATTAGTAATTTTGCACTCGTATGAAACCGTATCATTTATAATTTCACGATGAAACAAACACTTAGATACATCTGTTGTGCATGTTTTCTTCTCTGCTATCTTTTTTCTGTAGCACAGACAAACCAGTGGAGAGAAATATATAAAGTAAAGCGCAAGGATACACTATTCGGTATTGCCAAAAAGTTTGACTTAGCCATTCCTGACTTGATGGAAGCCAATCCTGATATGAAGAAACAAGGTTACGAGTTAAAAAAAGGGGAATATGTGTTTATTCCTTTCTCCAAAGATGTATTAGAAGCGAGAGCCAAAGCTGATGCTGAGGCGAAAGCCAAGGCCGAAGCTGCCAAAGCCTTGGCAGAGCAACAAGCTGACGATGTCAGAAAGAGAGCCATCCGAGTAGGCATCATGCTTCCCCTGCATGACATTGATGGAGACGGACGTCGAATGGTGGAATATTACCGTGGTGTACTACTTGCCTGCGATAGTTTAAAACGTCAGGGCATATCCACTAATATACATGCATGGAATGTACCCATCACTGCCGATATACGACAAACACTTCTCGAAAATGGAGCCAAAGAATGCGACATTATTTTCGGTCCACTATACACCAAACAGGTAAAAGCATTAGGTGACTTCTGCCGCACATACCAAATCAAAATGGTCATACCCTTTTCTATCAGCAGTGATGAAGTAGAACATAACCCACAGATATTTCAAGTTTACCAATCACCAGAAGAACAGAGCCAGCAGGCTATCAAAGCTTTTATAGAGCGTTTTCCCAACCATCACCTTGTACTTATCGACTGTAACGATACAACCAGTAAAAAAGGAATTTTCACATTCAATTTACGCAAAGAAATAGAAAGTCAAGGTAAAACCTATAATATTACCAATCTCAAATCTTCAGAAATATATTTTGCCAAGGCGTTCAGTGAGAAACAGCCAAACATTGTCGTATTAAACACTGGACGCTCTCCTGAGCTAAACATGGCACTTGCCAAGCTTAACACTCTGAAGATAAACATGCCTGCTCTCTCTATATCTCTCTTTGGATATACAGAGTGGCTGATGTATGCTAAGGTTTATCAAAATCTCTTCCATAAATATAACACATATATCCCCACTAACTTTTATTATAATCCCACTTCACAAGAAGTGAAACATCTTGAACAAAACTATCAGCGCTGGTTCCACGCTACCATGCAAAATGCGCTACCACGTTTTGCCATAACAGGTTATGATCAGGCACAATTTTTTCTGCGTGGCCTACACGAATACGGAAAGGAGTTTAAGGGATTACGTTCGCAAAACGAATATAAGCCACTTCAAACAACGCTTAATTTCAAGCCTGCCAATGAACAGGGGGGTATGCGAAACCGCCACTTTATGCTCATTCATTATAAGACAGATCAAGCCATAGAAGCTGTGAATTATTAAAAATATGAGAGAACTGCTCTACACACTACTCACGATAACGCCCCTCATTGCACAGGCTCAGGTCGGTGCTCACCGCAATGACTTGGCCATAGGTTTTAATGCAGGTTATATGCTCAGTGAAGTAAACTTTACACCTACTGTTTCACAAAAGATGCTTGGTGGAATGACAGGTGGCTTGTCTGTGAGATATGTCTGCGAGAAATATTTCAATACTATATGCTCCGTTTATGCAGAGTTTAACTATGCTCAAACAGGTTGGAAAGAAGATATTCTTGATGGTTTAGACCAACCTGTCAAGGCACTACAGTTAAACCCGACCACAGGGCAAATGGTTTCAGGAACCATTGCCGAAAGTTATCAGCGAAACATAAACTACCTTCAAATACCTGTCTTTGCTCACTTGGGATGGGGACGTGAAGTAAAAGGATTCCAGTTTTTCTTTCAAGCTGGTCCACAATTTGGCATATATCTCAGCGAAAGTTCCAAGGCAACATTCAATGTTGCAACTCCAAATACCAATGATCGTGTTAATCCAACTATTGCCCAATATAACATGCCTGTAGAACATAAGTTCGACTATGGCATTGCAGTTGGAGGCGGTACGGAGTTCTCCCACCCTAAAGTGGGCCATTTTTTGGCAGAAGCTCGCTACTATTATGGACTTGGAAACATGTATGGAGACACTAAGCGCGACTTTTTTGCCAACTCCAATCTAACCAACATTGTAGTCAAGCTCAGCTATCTTTTCGACATCGTCAAGACAAAAGGGCAGGAACGGAAATAAGTTTCCATGAACGGTTCATAGTTTACAGATAAAATCAATAACCAATAATAACTATAAAAATGTTTGAAGGACAACCTAAAGGACTTTATGCGTTGGCACTGGCTAACACTGGTGAACGCTTTGGCTACTACACGATGATAGCCGTTTTTTCACTTTTTCTAAGAGCCAACTTCGGCCTCTCTGCAGGTGTAGCTGGAACTATTTACAGTTCTTTCTTAATGTTGGTTTATTTTTTCCCACTCATCGGTGGCATCATGGCAGACAAATTTGGTTTCGGGAAAATGGTCACAATTGGAATTCTGATTATGTTCCTTGGCTATCTTCTACTCTCCATTCCATTGGGTGGTGACACCTTTGCCTTGATTTTCATGCTGGCAGCCCTATTACTCATCGGCTTTGGAACGGGCCTATTCAAAGGTAATCTACAAGTAATGGTAGGTAACCTGTATGATGATCCCAAATATGCAACAAAAAGAGATTCCGGTTTCTCTATCTTTTACATGGCCATCAACATCGGAGCACTCTTTGCACCTACAGCAGCTGTACGCATCAAAGAATATGCAGAAACCGTCTGGGGATACAGTGGCAACGATGCCTATCATTTTGCTTTTGCCGTAGCCTGTGCCTCCCTGGTACTCTCTATTGCCATCTACTATGCATTCAGACAAACTTTCCGTCACACAGAAGGCGGCACGACAGCCAAAGGGAAAACCGTACAGTCAGTTGAAGAATTATCTCCAGCTGAGACTAAGCAACGTATTATCGCATTATGTCTTGTATTCGCTGTTGTTATCTTCTTCTGGATGGCGTTCCATCAGAATGGTCTCTCATTAACCTATTTTGCTGATGAGTTTACTGCGCAGACATCATCTGGTATTGAGAGTATGGCATTCAACGTATGGAATCTTGTTGCACTCATCATTATGGTCTATGGAATTTTTGGATTCATCCAAGGTACAACACAAAAAAGCAAGCTATACGCAGCATTAGCTATTGCAGCTGCAGCGTTGTTCCTCGGATGGCAATACCATCAGCTATCAGGAGACGTAGAAGTTTCCGCTCCCATCTTCCAACAATTCAATCCCTTCTATGTTGTTGCACTCACTCCTATTTCCATGGCCATTTTCGGAGCATTAGCCAAAAGAGGGAAAGAACCTTCCGCACCACGAAAGATTGCTTATGGTATGCTGATAGCAGCCGCTGCATACTGCGTCATGGCCTTTGCCTCTATCAACCTTCCCATGCCTCAAACGGAAGTTGTTAACAATGAAAATGTTGCAGTTCATGTGGCAAATGTAACCCCGAATCTCCTCATTGGTGTTTACCTTATCCTTACCTTTGCAGAACTGTTGCTCTCTCCTATGGGCATTTCTTTCGTATCCAAGGTTGCACCTCCCAAATATAAAGGTATGATGATGGGGGGATGGTTTGTTGCCACTGCCATAGGAAATCAACTTGTCATGGTAGGTGGACTGCTTTGGGGAGCTGTCCCGATGTGGGCAGTTTGGAGCGTTTTTATCGCCGTTTGTCTTGCAGCAGCCATCTTTATGTTCGCAATGATGAAACGTTTGGAGAAAGTTGCTTAACTGATGAATTCTGTCATTGAAATAGAGTCACTCTCCCACCCTGGCGTTGAGATTTTCTCTACACTAACCGAAGCCCAACTTCGTAATCGACTTGAACAAGACAAAGGAATCTTCATTGCAGAAAGTCCGAAAGTCATCAGGGTTGCGCTTAGTCAATGGGAAGCAGAAGGAAGAAAGGCTGACAGCAGTTATGAGCCACTTGCACTACTTTGCGAACGTCGTCATATTGACGGTGATGCAGCCGATATCATTGAACAATGCCAAACGACAGAGGGTGAAGAAATAAATAAAAGAAACTTTCATGTATATACTGGTACCCGTGAGTTGCTTACACAACTCACGGGTTACACTTTGACACGAGGTGTACTTTGTGCAATGCGTCGTCCCAAACCTCATTTTGTAGAAGATATATGCAAAAATGCCCACCGCATTGCCATCATCGATGGAGTGGTAGATACCACGAACATCGGTGCTATTTTCCGCTCTGCAGCAGCATTGGGCATAGAGGCCATTCTCGTAACACCAAACTCATGCGATCCATTGAACCGCAGAGCTATCAGAGTCTCCATGGGATCCGTTTTTCTGATTCCATGGACATGGACCAACATCTCCATAGACCATAGAAGCGAGGATAATTATCAAGAGAACTTACATAAAATTGGTTTTAAGACCGTAGCCATGGCCTTGACAGACCGTTCTGTTTCCATTGATGACCCATCTCTAACGGCAGAAAGCCGATTAGCCATCATTCTTGGAACAGAGGGCGATGGACTCCCCCACGACACCATAATTAAAGCCGACTACACTGCTCGTATCCCCATGTATAACAAGGTAGATTCCCTCAATGTTGCAGCAGCTTCTGCCGTAGCATTCTGGCAGCTACGTAAGCATTAAAAGTCATTCAAAAAGGATATTAAGAGAGATAAGCAAGAGGAGAATTCCGCCAATAAACTCTGGTCGAACATAAGATACAACAGACTGTCCAATACGGTAGCCAAGCAGATAACCAATAATAGAAAAAAAGAACGAAAAAATGCCAATAATACTAACTGCGAAAAGGGTAGCCCAAAAAGTCTGAACCTCTGTAATAGCCATAGAGATACCGATAGAAAAGGCATCAATACTCGTTGCCACAGCTAACAACAACTGTGTGCGTAACTTTTTTGGATTGAAAAAAGGATGCTCTGGTATCTTAATTGAATTATATATCATTCTACCTCCTGTGTAAGCAAGAAGCAAAAAGGCAACATATCGACCAAAAATCTCAAAATGCAAAGGGAGGATACTGACTCCAAACCATCCAATTAAAGGCATGATAGCCTGAAATAAACCAAAAGCCACGGCAAGACGAAACATTGTGGGACGATGAATCTGCCGTAGAATAGTAGCACTGGCCACAGACACGCTAAAGCAGTCCATGGCCAGTGCAGTTGCTATAATGATGAGTTTCAAAAGCATTGTTTAAAGAGAAGCTGCATTACTCAACCATTCATAGATACATGAGCAAACGCCAAAGAGAACAATGCCAGCTGTGCAAAGTGCAAGAGCCAGTTTGGTAGCATGGTCGCTCTGAAAAGCAGGCAGCGGATTCTCATTTTTCTTGATGTACATTTCCTTCACCACTAACAGATAGTAGTAAAGACTGGGTACAGTATTAATCAAAGCAATAAACACGACGAAATAGGCCGCGAAAGATCCTTGTTCAGCAGCTGCCATAAAAACAAAGAACTTTGAGAACATTCCTGCGAAAGGCGGGATACCAGCCAGTGAGAATAACGCAAGTGTCATGAGGAATGACAGACGCGGATTCGTCTGATAAAGTCCTGCATAGCTGTCGCGTTCTGTGGTACCATGATGTTGCTCAATAATGTTGATAACAGAGAAAACAGCAAGGTTGGCGGCCACATATATCAACGTATAGAACATCAAAGCTGTCAGTCCCATGGCTGAATCACCTATCACAGCCAACATGATATAGCCAGCCTGGGAGATAGAACTAAATGCCATGAATCGCTTGAGTTCGGTCTGACGCATGGCAAAGAGGTTACCAATAGTAATGGTCAGAACAATGACAATATACATCATGTATTCCCAGTACTCACTCATAGAGCCAAACACCTTCATGAAAATTGTGCAGAGTGCAAAGGCTGCAGCGCCTTTGGATACAACGCTCAAGTATCCTGTCACTACAGTCGGGGCTCCTTGGTAAGTATCAGCCGTCCAGAAGTGGAAAGGAACCAATGAAAGTTTGAATCCTAAACCAGCAAAGAAGAACACCAGGCCAATAACCAACATAACGGGCATGTAGTAACTCTTGCTGACAACTTGAGCTATCATTTCAGATGCATCCGTAAAGTAGAGTGTTCCTACAGCTCCGTAGATAAAGGAGATACCATAAAGCATGATAGCACTTGAAAAAGTTGCCGTCAAAATATATTTGGCACCGGCCTCCGCAGAGATTTTTTTCCACTTATCCATGGCAACAAGGCTTGCCATAGGCACACTGGCCATCTCAAGTCCAAGGAAGAAGATAAGGAAATGTCCGCTCGACATCATCATATACATACCAAGCAGGGTTGACACAATGAGCATATAGAATTCACCCTCATAACGACGTGTCACCTCATGTCTCTCCACCCATGTCTGGGCCATGATGCAGACCACCAAAGCACCAGCTGTAAGGATGACCTTCATAACATTGGCTGCTGCCGTTGCCACATACATGCCCCCAAAGGCTTCTGCAGGATGAGCCAGCAGACAGACACCAAGTTGAAGCAACAACAAAGCATGAGTCAAACAGCGTAATACAGTATGTTTGCGTTCGCTTTTGTTCAGGGCAAAGTCAGCCAGGAAGATAATCACCAAGGCAACAACAAGTGTAGCCTCGGGTATCATATTTAGAAATTGTCCGTAATTCATATCTTTATTATCTTTTGTTTCAATTTACAATTACATCATGAAGATGTTGCCAAGGATTGGACCGAGTGCATTATCGATAATAGGCTTGAAGAAAAACGGTGTAAGACCGAGACCTGCCACACAGAAAATCAGACAGGCAACAGCAACACGCTCATCCCAAGTTGCATCAGTGAGTTCCTCATAATGAGGATCGGCAACCTTCCCCATCAGTATCTTGCCGGCAACACGCAGGATATAGACGGCAGTAACAACGATAGAGGTACATGCAATAATGGTGCATACACGACGGAAGGTGTTTGCATTCTCAAATGAGCCGACGAAAATCGTCATCTCGGCCGTGAAGCCAGAAAAGCCAGGCAGTCCGAGGTTGGCAAGACCAGCAATCAAGTAACCTACAGCCAGGAACGGCATGATTTTCATCAGTCCGCCAAGTTTGCGCACATCACGCGTGTGAGTACGACCATAAATCATACCAATGAGCGCAAAGAACAGGGCCGTCATCAAACCATGAGAAAGCATTTGGAGGATAGCTCCTGAACAAGCATTCTGCGTCATCATGAGCAGTGCAAACAACACCAGACCACAGTGAGATACTGAAGAATAGGCATTGATATACTTCAAGTCTGTTTGTACACAAGCACTCAGCGCACCATAAACAACAGAGATGGTAGTCAGTATCAGGAATATCCAAGCTAATTCACGCGCAGCCTCTGGCAACAAGAACATAGCAATGCGGAAACATCCATAGCCGCCCAACTTCATCAATACACCAGCGTGCAACATTGACACGGCAGTAGGCGCAGAGGCATGACCGTCAGGAGACCATGTATGGAATGGAAACATTGCACCAAGCACCCCGAAGCCAATGAAGATGAATGGGAAAAACACCTTCTGAATAGCGACAGGAATATTGTGCATAGCAGCAATCTGCAAGATGTTCATCGTTGAGGCACCTGAGAAAAAGTAAATGCCAAGAATACCAATAATGAGCAGAGCAGAACCACCCATTAGCATCAAAGTGAGCTTCATGGCCGAATACTCCTTGGCTCCACTACCCCATACGCCAATCAGCAGGTACATAGGAATCAGAGCCACCTCATAGAACATGAACATCGTAAAAAGGTCTATAGAAATAAAGAAACCATAGACACCCGTTGAAAGCAGGGTAAACCATAGGAAATACTCCTTAGTGAGAGGTTTCAGCTGCCAGGAGGCAAAAGTACCTGTAAATACAATAATACTGGATAGCAGCAACATCACCACTGAGATGCCGTCAACACCTATAGCATAGCATATGTTCAAGGGTGCGAACCATGTGATGCTATCCTGTAACAGCATCTCTTCCGTGTTACCGGCAGCACGCTGCTGAACAAAATAGATGGTAAGCCATACAGAAAGTGCCAGTAAACATGAAGCTCCTGCAACCATCACGCCACGCACCTGATTAAGGTTCTTGGCAAGCCAAAGACCCAAAAGCATCAGGGCAGGAATTACTACGAATAATGTTAGTATATTCATAATCGTTATCTTCTTATAAGTCGTATAGTCTTATAGGTCGCATAGAACCTACATGGCTAATAAGATTAATGTTAATGCTACAACACCCGTCAGGAACCAAACAACATACTGTCGTACATCGCCACTCTGCCAGGTGCGGATAGATTCTCCGGCCTCATTGGTACCCCATGCCATAAAGTTGAATGTTCCGTCAATGACATGACGGTCAAACCATGCTATAGGCATTGACACACAACGGAAAATTACCTTATGGGTGACAAACTGCCAAATCTCATCTTGATAGAAACGCTTGTATGCAGCACGGTGAAGCTTGGGGAAAGTTTTGTAGAGACGATCAGCAATGGGCTGTTCCTCACCTTTATATATATAGGTAGCTAAGGCAATGCTGACAACAGCAATAACGACACTGGTTACTGCGACACTGATTTCCAGATGTATGTCATACGCCTGTCCACTCGCAGAAACCAGATGACCAAATGGCAAGAAACCACACAGACAAGTTACCACAGAGAGGAATATGAGCGGGAATGTCATAGTCCAGGGTGCTTCGTGTGGAGTATGATGCTCATGTGCTTCCTTGTTCTCAGTTCCCCAGAAAATACCATAGTAAAGGCGGAACATGTAAAATGCTGTCATGGCAGCAACGCCAGTCATAATCCATCCTACAATCGGACTATACATCATGCAGGCAGTCAGAATTTCATCTTTTGAGAAAAATCCCGAGAACGGAGGAATGCCAGCAATAGCCAAACAGGAAATAAGGAAAGTGATGTGCGTAATTGGCATGTACTTGCGCAGACCGCCCATATACATCATCTCATTAGAGTGGACAGCATGTATGATACAACCAGCACACAAGAACAGACACGCCTTGAACATGGCATGAGTGAACAGGTGGAACATGCCCGCCATATAACCTAATTGAGCATGATTGTCAAGCACAGTCTCATGGCCAGGGAGACAAACGCCCAGAGCCACCATCATAAAAGCTATCTGAGAAATGGTAGAGAAGGCCAGCACACGTTTGATATCACTCTGTGCACAAGCTACAGCAGCAGCATAGAAAGCTGTAAACACACCCACCCATACGATAACACTCATTGTCTCTGGTGCATACTCAATCCACAGTGGAAACATGCGTGCTATCTGGAACACACCGGCAACCACCATCGTAGCAGCATGAATCAGCGCACTGACAGGTGTCGGTCCTTCCATAGCGTCGGGCAGCCAAATGTGCAATGGAAACATGGCACTCTTTCCAGCACCACCTATGAACATCAGAACAAGAGCAGTGGGAAGAATGAATGTACCCGCAGCAACAGCTTTGGCAGCACTTCCAGCAACAAATGGTGTGGCACCATTAATAATCTGAACGTCACCGGCAAAAGAGAAGCTGAACGAGTCTGTGTAATAACCAAAGACAAGAATACCAATCAAGAAGAACATATCAGCGAAACGAGTCACAATAAATGCCTTCTTGGAAGCGGCCACTGCAGCATGCAAAGGATAGTAGAATCCGATAAGCAGATAAGAGCTAACACCTACCAGTTCCCAGAACATATACATCTGGAAGATATTTGTTGCCAGCACCAGCCCAAGCATGGACATGGTGAACAGAGAAAGGAAAGCATAATAGCGCTGGAATCCTTTCTCACCGTGCATGTAACCGAATGAATAAATATGTACCATCAGTGAAACCGTTGAGATGACAATCAGCATGATGACGCTGATAGGATCCAACAGAATACCGAGGTCAAAGTGAAGATTACCCAGAGGCAACCACGTGAAGTTATAAGGAACGAAGGTCTGGAAGATACCATTCACACGATCGGCTGTGAAATACTGGAAAGCTGTGAAGTAGCTTAACACAGCCACCATGCCGAGAGAACAAGTACCAATCAATCCAGCAGCCTTATGACTCATTTTCATTCCCGCAAGACCCAACACAAGGAAGGAGAGTAACGGGAGAAGGAGTATCAAAAATGAATATTCGTACATAATTGCAATTTACAATTTAAAGATTTACAATTTACAAATTACCATTTCATGTTTTCAATACTGTTCACCTGGTCACTGTGGAATCTGCGGTAAACGTTGATGATAATTGCAATAGCGACAGCACTCTCGGCAGCACTCACGCCAATAGAGAAGAGTGTGAAGAAGAAACCTTCAAGCTGTCCGGGGAAGAGATAACGATTGAAGACAGCAAAGTTGATGTCCACCGCATTCAATACGAGTTCAACGGAGATAAGCATTGCAATCAAGTTGCGACGTGTTACGAAGCCGAAGAAGCCAATGAAAAACAACATGGCACTCAGCACAAAAAAACATTCTACAGGAATCATTGCTTATCCTCCTTTCTTGCAATCATGATGCCACCAACGATGCAGGCGAGCAGAAAGACTGATATGAACTCAAAGGGGAGAACATACTGATACTTTCCAGCACCTACCATAGACATTCCGATAACTTCCATTGGAACCTCAGACCCTTCGGTCATTGATGTCATACGGTCAAACAACTGATTTTTGAAAAACACTCCTATAACAGTGGCAAAGCCTATCAGGGCTACCAGCGCTCCACCCAATACGCGTGAACCCTTCATGTGTTCCTGCAGGCCCTGCAATGTGCGTTTGGAAACCAGCTGTATGGCAAAGACATACATCATAGTGATGCCTCCCGCATAGATGCTGATTTGAGCTGCGCCAAGGAATGTGTAGTCAAGCAGGAAGTAAAGTCCTGCCACACCAAAGAGAACAAAGAGCAGGAAAGTAGCAGCTCTCATGATTCTTTTGGTTGTCACGCACATGATGGCCGAGCCTATGATGACAATGGCCAAGATGCTAAACATTACTAAATTTGCCATATTCCTTTTACTTTGTCTTGGTATTAAACTTGCCGATAGTCAATTCAGCTCCACCGTCAATAAGGTTAGGCAGTGAACCACCCCTATAGACCTCCTTGTCAAGGTGAAGCTTAAGAGACTCGCGATTGAACACCGCATTCTCGAAATCGTTCGTAAACTCTATAGCGTCAAAGTTGCAGGCATTAGTACAAAGCTGGCAGAACATGCAGTCGCCAAGGTCGTACTGATAGTCTAACAACACACGCTTCTTCTTACCGGTCTCAGGATCTTCCTGCATCTCAGACTTGATGCTGATGGTTCCATTAGGACAGGCTTTCTCGCACAGGGTGCAAGCTGTGCACTTGTAGCTTCCGTCATCATTGCGCTTGAAGACCAGTCTTCCGCGATGACGTTTGGCTATGTGCAGCGTTGTCTTGCGGTTCTCGGGATACTGCTCCGTTGACTTCGCGGTGAAGTACTCCTTGAGAGTTACCTTCAAACCGGTAGCCAGCGTCTTCACACCATCCACGATTTCGCCTAAGTATGATTTATTCTGTTCCATTTTACTTATTTCTCATTAACTCATTTCACATAAAGCCCGAGTGCTACGACGACTGTCATCAGCACGAGGTTGATCAGAGACAGTGGCATGAGATATTTCCACTCAAGTTTCAGTATCTGATCGATACGCAGACGAGGATAAGTCCAACGTACCCACATCAGCAGCCACACTACTGTGAAAGTTTTACCTAAGAACCAGACAATGCCAGGAATGATGTCCATAACCTCATCAAAGGCTTCTATACCAATGTTCAACGGAGCCCATCCGCCTAAGAAAATGGCCGAAGCGATTCCGGAGATGACAAAGAGGTTGAGGTATTCGGCCAGATAGAAATAGCCAAAGCCCATACCAGAATACTCAGTATGATGTCCTGCCGTGAGCTCACTTTCGGCCTCAGCCATGTCGAATGGTCCACGGTTGGCCTCAGCATTTCCAGCAACAAGGAAAATGAAGAAAGCAATGATTGCAGGGATGTGACCTTGACAAATCAGCCACTTGAAGGGGCCTGTCTGTGCTTCCACAATACTGCTCATCTGCATGGTACCGGTGAGGATGACGGCTGTGATGAGACATAAGCAAAGTGACATCTCATAAGAAATCATCTGCACGGCGGCGCGCATGGCCGACACAACAGAATACTTGTTGTTACTACCCCATCCGGCAAGGAACACGCCCAAGACACCGATTGAAGAGATAGCGGTCAGCAAGAATACGCCCACATTGAAGTCGAGGATTTCAGCTCCCATGTTCCATGGCAAGAACGAGAAAGTTCCGACTGATGCTATCAAGACAAGGAAAGGAGCCAATGCATAAAGGAACTTGTCGGCCTTATCTACGAAGAATATCTCCTTGATAAGCATCTTCAGTACGTCGGCAAAGACCTGAAAGATGCCCCACGGTCCTACTCGCATCGGGCCAATTCGGCATTGGAAATAGGCGCAGACCTTACGCTCCATGAATATCAGTACAATAGCGATGAGCGCGTAAGCCGTCAGAATGACCAGGCCCACCAGTATGCACTCAATGAGTATCGACCAAAAGTCTCCGAGTCCTAAAGTTTCGCGGAGCAGAGCGTCGAACCATTGTGTTACTTTTGAAAAGTCGAACATAATATACGATTTACTATTTTACTGTTTACAATTAACGGTCAATGTCGGGAATGACAACATCTATGGCAGCACAGGTGGCAATCAAGTCGGCAACTTTCTGTCCACGCAGCATGGGGTCGAAAGCTCCAACCAAGGAGAGTCCCATGGGGCGCATTTTCATGCGGTAGGGGCTCTTGTCGCCACGAGAGTCGAGATATACGCCGAACTCTCCAGCCACTCCTTCTACTGAGTAGTACCACTGTCCCTCAGGCACTTTGATGACAGGCTTCTGCTTTACATAGAAATCTCCCTCCGGGATATTGTCGATGAGCTGTTCGATAATGTTCAGACTCTGGTACATCTCGTTGATATGTACAAGGTAGCGGTCCATGGAGTCGCATCCCGTGAGTGTGCACTGCTCCCACTCCACCTTATCATACATGTCATAGGGATGGTTCTTGCGCACGTCATTCTTCCATCCTGCAGCGCGTCCGGCAGGCCCCGTCACAGCATAGCTGATACAGTCTTCGAGGTTCATAGGACCGCAATTCTCCAGTCGGTTATGGGTGATGACATTGTTGCCGAACACGTCCATGTACTCCTGAATCATAGGACGAAGATATTTCACCAGATCCTTGCAGTTCTTCACGAAGTTCGGATCGATGTCATCCTGCAATCCACCTATTCTATAATAGTTCTGTATTAATCGTCCTCCTGTGGTCTCTTCCATGACATTAAGCACATGTTCGCGGTCGCGCATGCCGTAAAGCATGGCGGTCAGTGCCCCCAAGTCCTGTCCCACGCATGAGGTATAGAGCAGGTGAGAGTCCAGACGTTGCAGCTCGTCCATAATGGTACGGATGTACTTAATACGGTCTGTCAGTTCGATGCCCATGCCTTCTTCAATGACGCCCACGAGAGCGTGTCGGTGCTGCATGGCTCCCAGATAATTCAGACGGTCTGTCAAGGCCAGTGTTTGAGGATAAGTCATCGACTCCCACATTTTCTCTATGCCACGATGGATGTAGCCCAGATGGGGGTAGATACGCTTCACTGTCTCACCGTCGAGCACTGTCTGCAGGCGGAGCACACCATGGGTTGCCGGGTGTTGCGGACCAATATTTATGACATAGTCGTCATCGGTAAATAGTGGATTGTGCTTGCATACAAGCTTGCCGTCTTTGTCCAAAGAGTACTCGCAACCATAGTCAGGCTCCACGTCGTCTTCCAAAGAATATTTATCGTCACCTTTCCAGTCTTTGCGGAAAGGATGTCCCTTGAAGTCATTGCGCAGGAACAAACGGCGCATGTCAGGATGGCCGAGGAACAAAATTCCATAGAAGTCAAAGACTTCGCGTTCCAACAGGTCAGCCACTCGCCATATCTTGGCAACGGAGGGGATGACGTTCTGTCCATCAACGACCTTTGCCAGCATTTTGACAGAGCAGCGTTCGTGGGTCTTGGTATTTTCCAAAATATAGACACAGCCAAGTCCTTCTTCCTTGCCGAAGTCTTCTCCGACGATCGTCACAAGATAGTCGAATCCCTTCTTGTCTTTCAGACTTGCCATTTCAGCGGCAAACCGGTCGAATTCGAATGTCAGAAATTCCAGTTTCATGCGTTCTCCTCCTGTTCTTTTTTAAGGTTTTCAACAAATTCTTCGGGCACATTGGAAACGACGATGGTTTCGCGTTTATGGTCATTTTGTTTTTCGCGGAAGGTCAGCTCTTCATTGGAAACTCCGAGTTTACGTTCTTCCTTTGTCTGCTTGTGATTAGCTCCGCCGAAGAACTTCTCAATCTTTACCTTGCGCTGAAGCTGCATCATGCCGTAGAGGATTGCCTCCGGGCGGGGAGGACATCCTGGGATGAATACATCAACGGGCACGATTTCTTCGATACCTCTGACCACATGGTAGCTTGATTTAAACGGTCCTCCGCTGATAGCACATCCGCCTACGGCGATGACATATTTCGGTTCGGCCATCTGGTCGTAGAGTCGTTTTAGTGCCGGTGCCATCTTGTGGGTGATCGTTCCTGCACACATGATGAGGTCTGCCTGGCGTGGAGAGTTGCGGGTGACTTCAAAGCCGAAGCGTGAAAAGTCGTAGCGGGCACAGCCCACGGCCATGAACTCGATGCCACAGCAGGATGTAGCAAAGGTGAGCGACCAGAGAGAGTTAGAGCGTCCCCAGTTGATAGCCTGGTCAAGTGAGCCTAAAACGAGGTTTACGCCTCCTTCATGAAGCTCGTCAACAAGTTTTTCGAGGGTTTCGTTATCCTTAAACTCGTCGTAAGGAATACTCTTGATGTGCGGTTTTCTTACTTCCATTCCAATGCTCCTTTCCGCCAAGCGTAAGCCAGGCCAAATACAAGTACCAACAGGAAGAAGCCGATGCTGACGAGCGCCATCGGACCAAACTGCTTAACAACGACTGCCCATGGGTAGAGGAAAACGGTCTCGATGTCGAATATCAGGAAAAGAATTGCAAAAAGGTAGAAACCTATAGAAACAGGCAGCCATGAGGAGCCACGGGTAGGAATACCGCTCTCGTAGGGTTCACCTTTTACCTGATTGTACGAACGGGGACCAATGAGCTTGGCGATGACAAAAGCGCCGAGCACCAAGACAACAGCCGTCAGTAAAACGGTAATTAACAATGTTGAATACATAAAAATATAATGTTTATTGATCAATAGCTTTTGTAAAGCGGTGCAAAATTAGTAAATAATTTGCGAATAAACATCATATTCTTCTAAAAAAATGCCATCTCAACATGACAATATCTGTCCGTGGTGATATTCCACAAGCCCCTCTATTGGACTTTTCATAATCTTTCCAAGTATAAATCCTTCTTCCTGAGCGGCTTCACAGAGCAGCTGTTCATAGTGTGAGGCAATGCTTCCAACAAAACTTACGGGCAGGTCTGGCCGGTTGTAGGGTTTGACATTTCGTCTGAGAAAGAGCCTGAAGTTTTCGGTTACAATTTGTCTGAGGCCTGGATGGCTTATGTGTGCGCCTATATATAAAGAGGTGGATGCAAGAAAACGATTGGGCATGGGTTCACGATAGACTTTCCGGATGATGTCTTCAAGAGTCAATCCACTCTGTTTCAGGTAGTCGTCTCTCATGGTCTCAGGGAGACCTCCCTTGAATAGAGCGTTCAGAAAAGCTTTTCCCAAAGCAGCTCCCCCTCCCTCGTCGCCAAGGATATAGCCCAGCGCGGGAGTGTTGCCAACGATGAATCGGCCGTTGTAGAGGCAACTGTTGGCTCCGGTTCCGAGGATACAGGCAATGCCCTCGTTGTGACCGCACAGGGCCCGGGCTGCGCCCAGGAGGTCAGAGGCTGCGCTCACTTCTATTTTTCGGCTCAATGGCTGAAACACACTCTGCAGCACAAAGCTCATTTTCTCTTCCATCTCGGGACGCACACCGGCTCCATAAAAGAAAACGCTGAGTTTCTCATCGTTGTCCTCCTGTGCTACTTTCATGCATCCAAGATCTTCCATCTGTGGCAGCAGCTCGCAGCGAAGAATGGATGTCATCTGTTCCTCCGTCATCAATACGGGATTCAGTCCTTGTGTGCTGAGTTTCTTTTCACATGGTCCCGTGACCGTCCAGTCGGTCTTGGTACTTCCGCTGTCTGCAATGATTGTCATATCGTCTCTGCGCTTTATTATTTTATGCAAAGATACAAAAATCTTTCATCTTTCATCTTTCATCTTTCATCTTTTTTGTATTTTTGCACTCAAAAAAGCAGAATTTACACATGAAGACCCGACTTTTATATCTTCTGCTCACGCTTCTTTCCTTCTCCCTGCAGGCTCATGCCGTGCTAAAGGAAAAAGACCTTGAGCAGACTCTTTCTATCCTACGAACAGAGTTGCAAAACAGCCGACTGGAGTTGGAACGCCAGAGCGGCCTGGTTCGTGAGCAACAGGAGCAGGTTAGAAACACGCTTCTCAATGTGCTGAACCGTTCCAACCAGAACTCCCTCATGCTTTATTCGCAGAAGTCAGACTACATCTTCGACTTGACCTATGCCTGCCACGAGGCCACCGAACAGTATCATGAGTTTCAGCGAAACGTGCTCCCTTTCCGTAAGTTCATTGACAAGACGAGCAACGAGATTGCCCGCTACGACAGCTTGATTAACAACCTCAGCACGATGATGACAACCACATTGTCGCCCAAGGCGCAGATAGACAGAAACGTGTGTCTGACCCTTGCTGTGAACATCAGGCGCACGCTGCGAGACAACCGCGATCAGCTGAACGACTATGTTCGCATCTACGAAAGTACGGAGGAACGGCTGAAGCACTTGAACGACTATGCCAACAAGCGCTACAGCGATATCCAAAGCAATATCTTCAACAACGGCGGTGAAAGCTATCCGCTCATCCTGACCAACCTGGGGCAAAACATCCGCAACACGCGAACGGCCATCACTTCGAAATACAAACGCTATGAGAAAGTGCGCTCCGACTGGGACGTGAGCGCCATCATAGACCTCTTCGCTGCGCTACTCCTCTATGGCATCATTTCGGTGCTTATCAACATGCTTGTCATCAGGGTGCTCATGCCGAAGCGTTTCCGTTCAGAAGCATTCATGACGAAACGCACCTGCATCATCATGACAACCTCCGTCATTCTGCTGGCTATCATCTTGGGAGTCATACACAATACGACGGAACAGAACTTCCTGATCATGGCGAGCAACCTTCTGGTTGAATATACCTGGCTGTTGGGTGTCATTCTCATCTCACTCCTGCTCCGTCTCAATGCCAACCAGATCAAGAGCGCCTACAACATCTATGCCCCACTCATCTTCGTGGGATTTCTGGTCATCTCTATCCGCATCGTCCTGATGCCCAACGACCTGGTCAACCTCATCCTGCCCCCTATCCTACTGCTCTGCGCCATGTGGCAGTGGCTTGTCATCAGAAGGCATAAACACAACGTGCCACGGTCTGACATGTTCTACAGCTATGTGTCATTAAGCGTCTTTGTCGGGTCCGTCTGTAGTTCATGGATGGGCTACACATTGCTCAGCGTGCAACTGCTCATCTGGTGGGTCATGCAGCTTACCTGCGTACTGACATTCACTTGTATCTCCGATTGGCTGCAAGCCTTTGCCAAACGCAAGCATTACGATGACCAGCCTATCACGAAGACTTGGTTCTTCCGTTTCATCAATGATGTCGTACTGCGCACCCTCATTGTCCTATCCGTGCTGATTTCAGTCTATTGGGCCTCCAAAGTCTTCAACCTGAGTGACACCACATGGGCCATCTTCAACAAAAACTTCATTGAATCAAAGAACTTCACGGCCAGCATCTTCAATGTAGCACAGGTCATCAACTTGTTCTTCATCTTTGCCTACATCAACACCACGACAAAGGAACTGCTCCGAATGTATTTCGAGAGCAGCGACCCAACAACGGCTGCAAGTCGCTATGTCATGGCCAAAAACGTCGTTCAGATACTCGTCTGGGGTATATGGCTGCTCATAGCACTGGCCATCCTACACGTCTCCAGCACCTGGATCGTGGTTATCTCTGGTGGCCTGTCAACGGGTATCGGCTTTGCATCAAAAGACATCCTTGAGAACATCTACTACGGCATCTCACTCATGGCCGGACGCGTGAAGGTGGGCGACTGGATCATATGTGACGGAACGCGTGGTAAAGTCAGCTCCATCAGCTACACTTCAACTCTGGTGGAAGCTATAGACGGCTCGGTCATAGCCTTCACCAACAGCCAACTCTTTACCAAGAACTATAAGAACATGACCAAAAACCACGGCTACGAACTGGACATCCTGGACGTGGGCGTTGCCTATGGAACCGACATCAAGCAATGCAAAAAACTGCTTGTTGACGCCATCAGCAAACTGAACATTACCGATCCGGAGAAACCGCCGCGCATCATTCTCAAGGAGTTTGGAGACAATAGCGTCAACCTGAAAATACTGGTCTGGGTAAACGTGCTAACACAATATGGCGATGACGGTACCATACTGGAATGTGTCTATGAAACACTGAACAAGAACAATATTCAGATTCCTTTCCCACAGCGTGACATACACATTATCCGGAATGCCACAGAAGAAACAGAGGAAAAACTGGAACAGCTGCTCTGAACATCTTCCTGAAGCCCGTTTCTAATATTGAATACCACCAATAATTGTAACAAAAAAGTGCCGTTTTTTAACACTTCTCCTACTCTCAATCTGGAAAAGAGAAGCACGGAAAACGGCACCTTAGTACATCAACAAACCCACCTCGAAGAACCTGACCGCCCACTTACTTCCTCTTGGAAGCGCAAAAGGAGCCTTTGAGCTATACAAAACAGGCTTCTTTACTTCCGGAAGGACTCCTCTTAGACTCCAAACGATGACCTCTTAGACCCTATATATGTAACCTCTTGGACTCTAAGAGATGACCCTTTAGCCTCTCACCGATGACTTCTTAGAGGCCAAACGAACAACTACTTGCACTCTGAACGACCAACCACTTTACCCCCAAAAGATACACCTTTGACAAGCAAAGGGCCCTCCTTTTCATACCTACCGCAACCTTATCACCCTGCCTTTCAAGCCCATAGAAAGTCTAACATGTTGTATATCAGACTTTTATAAACAACTGTCGTTTTCGTCCATTTTGCCCGCCAAACATCAGAGGAAAGGAAATAAGCGATTCTCGCAAAGTCATCTGTAAAGATTATTCCTATTTTTTAACACATCGGGAAACGACCGATAAACCAACATAAAGAGGTTTGATAACTGAATATTGGTGGTGCGATAAATTTTAATTAATAGATATAAATCCCTTTTTAATAAGGGTTTCAGAGCGTTCTTTGATTTTTTGATTTGAAACTGACTGAGTAATTTTGCAGCCCAAAACTGCAAGATT
>Ga0247611_10001105_pt1 | contig 49831 bp, 32 predicted proteins | sample 177DNAGHGhighgp2_FD_192422 | JGI IMG/M metagenome (GOLD analysis project Ga0247611, IMG submission 192422) | Sheep rumen microbial communities from Palmerston North, Manawatu-Wanganui, New Zealand - 1770 DNA GHGhigh gp2 | ecosystem: Host-associated > Mammals > Digestive system > Stomach > Rumen... | reverse complement strand
CTTTACAATTATGATGAAGTTATCATTTGGCATTAATGCCGTGCAAGCAGGTCAGAAGAGTGCAACCGTAAATGCTGAGCCTAAACTTATTGCTAACTGTACACTGGGTAAGTTTACACTTACTGCGCCTGTTACCAAAGCGTTGGGCATTGCTGTTGGTGACAACGTTATGTTCCTTAATAATATTTCGGGTATTGAGGAAGCAATTCAGAAGCATGACGAAGGTCTGTATCAGTGGGCTGCTGAGAACGCTGTTGACCTTAATACTCGCGCAGGTCAAGAAGCCGCTATTGAGAAGTTCACTACTTGGTTTGTAACTAAAGGTCTTCCAATGTTCGACCGTAAAGGTAATCCGGTGCTCGCAAGTGAGCGTTATACTAAAGAGGATAAGATGCAGTATATTAAGAACAATGCTGCTACTATTCTCGAAGGTGCTCGCGAGGAACTTATTGCCCGTGTTGGCAATCCTGATGCAACAGATGAAGAGCTGATTGCTGCTCTGACACCTGACGACATCGAGTCACCGAAGTATCATGTGAATAGTGGTTCACGTACTGCTTCCAATGGTAGTGCCACTGGTGTAGGTAATCAAGTTACCTTTACTGACACAGCTATTTGGAACGCTCTTAAAGCAAACCTCGGTGAGCTGAAAGAGAAGAAGAACCGTATGTTCAAGGTAGACCTCGAGAATGGTGTTCAGACAACCTTCAACGATGGTTGCAAGGATGTTGACATCGTGGTTTATCCAATCGAGTTTTCAAGTGATGAAAACCCAGTTGTTCGCGGTGAGAAGAAGGCGTAACAACCTGTTTGTCCGATAACGATAAGAGGAGTGCGTAAAATCGTACTCCTCTATTTATGTTTAATAATAAACTTAATTAAGTTATGAGTGAAACAACAATTAATCCTGGAGTGGCTGCAGAAGCTCCAGCAAAGAAGCTCCGTAGAGGAGTTAGTAACAAAACTCAAGCAACAACTCAACTCAAGTTTCATGAGAAAGATGCTGCACAGAATTATCTGTTTGTAGGTCATCTTGCAGAAGTAAGAGTTGATTGGTCTGTAAACGCTGACGGTAAGGCATTTACAGGAATGAAAGTTCCTCGTCTTACATTACATTTTGCATCTAATCATGCAAATGTAAATGAACAACGTCATGTATATCAAACTCTCTTTCCTGTTGAGAGTAATGTTGACACAATACCTGAAGGTAAAGATGATTGGAAGGTAGATAATGTTCTTAATTGGATGAAACATCTTCTTGATGTATTCTATCTTAAAGGACGTCAACTTACAGATGCAGAGGAAGAAGCACTGAGTCTTCCATTTGTAGACTTTGATGATGCAGGTGAGTATATTCCAGTAGATCCCGAAGATGTACTTAAAGGTTATACCTTTGTGTTTAACAACTTTGTATCCATGATGAATGGTACATTTGGTCTTGCAGAGGGTGAAACACCGAAGCCTTGCTATAAGGATGCAAATGGTAACTTTATTAAGATTTGGATGAAGTTGCTTCGCCATAAGAAACGTAGAAATGAATGGATTAATGTAGGTCAGAATGGTGACCTTGCCTTTGATACCTTCATTGGTAGCGGTGCAATAGAAATTCAGAAACCTAATACACCGCCAGCAATACTACGTATCGACCTTGCTAAAGAGAGTATAACTCCTAAAGAAGTTAAGAAAGCACCTTCGCTTGGTGGTGTTGCACCACAATACGGTATGGGAGTTGTAGCGGCTAATGACTTCACAGCACAGAGTGCTCCAATGAATGGAGCATTCAATGCAGCAGGTGAAGAAATGCCATTCTAACAATTAATTATTTAACTTGAAATGGAGCTTTCAGGAGTAGTATTCATAAGAGTACTACTCCTTTTTGTAAGTATATGAGAAGAAATGTTAATACATCACAACTAACCAAGGCTTATATTGAGTCTAAAGTGAGTCAAATAAGTATCATGTCACGTTATCTTGCAATACCTGTTGAAACAATAGAAGATTGTATAGAACACAATACTCTTATTCAATCAGTATTTAGAGATGATGATAATAATGGTAGTATGGGATTTACTTATAACAAAAAAGGTAAGCTTAAAGTTAGAGATTTCGGAGGATTTGGTTTCTTTGATGATGTGTATGGTGTTGTTGCTTATGTACTTAGTCTACTCTATGAACGCAAAATAGATACAAATAACAAAAATGATTTCTATTTTATTCTTAAACATATTGCACATACATTTAGCGATATAATAGATAATAAAGAAAGAGATGTAAATCTTGAAGAGTCCATAGTTTGTGCTGTCAATAAAGGAAAAGCTAAAAAAGCAATTATTGAACTTGTTCCAAGAAGTTGGAATAAAAACGATAAAGCTATATGGAATAAATGGAATATATCTCTTAATTATCTAAATACTAATTTTGTTATTCCTGTAGAGCAATATTATATTAATAGAGGTGTTGATAGTGATCCTAAATATTATTATAAAGCTAAAGACCCTTGTTATGCTTATATGTTAGGACAAAATAGAGAAGGTGTGTATCTTATAAAGTTGTATTTCCCATTACGTAATAGAAGTATTGAACAAAAGTTTATAACTAATTGTTGTGTACTTGAAGGATTATTAAATCTTGAACTACATAATTATGATTATATTCTTATTACAAAGAGTAGTAAAGATAGACTAAGTATAGGAAGTCATCTCTCAACACATCACTTCTACGGGCGGGATAATGTCAAACTCAATATTGGTGTAATAAATTTACCAAGTGAAAATTATAAACTTAAACAAAGAGAATATGATTATCTGAAAGATAAACTTGCTCCTGGTGGTATGATAATAAGTCTATTAGACTTTGATACTACTGGTAGAGCTGGAGCTAAATATATGGAAGAAACGTATAATATACCATATATTTTTATAACTCGTGGAGAGTTTGGTTTACCAAACTTTAAATGTAAGGATTTTGCAGACTTACATGATAACTATACAATAGAACAAATAAACACTTTTATAAAAGATACAATAAAGTATGTCGAACTACGATTTAAAGAAGATAGCCTTACTACAGAGGAAAGACTATTATTCACTGACTTGCCGTATTAAAGCAAGTAGACATAAAACTACTTATGTAATGACATATCTTACTGATAAGGAAGAGCAATTACTTGATTCTAATATAATAATTGATATAGAAAGAGGTGATTGTGCTTTTCATATAAGTCCTATGGACATTATAGCTTATGGTGCGATAGACTTTACAGATGGTAGTGACGACATGATACGTATGGAAGATTTCAAGATACTAGACCATCTTATAGAAAGAGGTATGGAAGTACCTGCAAACTATGATTATGAAACTCATAGTTGCTTGTCACCAACAAGTAAGCCTCAACATTATGATACAACATGTCCAGAGAAGTATCTTCAATATGTTCATGGATTTCTTGGAAAACCAAAAATAACAGTAATATTCAAGATAGAGAAATGAAACTTAACGTTGCTAAACTAAGTGATAGTGATAAAGCCAATATTGATTATTGGCTTTCACTATCTACATTAGAAGATAGTATAGAAACAGCACTTCGCAATATAGATTGTAGAAGAACGTTTCCTAATGGAATGAGATTGATTCAAACAATAGATTATAAATATAGTGTATTCTTAGCTGAAGCTTTTTATCTAATAGATAAAGTAGAAGATGCTGAGAAAAAACAAGAACTTATAGAGAAAGTTCATAAAATTCATGAAGATAATCTAAAGTTTGAAGAAGAAGTTCCACCAGTAATTTATAAAAAAGGTATTAAAAGTAAATCAAAACCTAAACAAAAAGAAGATAAACCTAAAATATCAGCTCTCAAACGTAAACTTGAAGCAAGAGCTTTAAAGCTTGGTAATTTAAAATTTAATATAAAACCTAAAGACGCATGAGTAAATCAGAAACATTATATAAAAGAAATGCTCGTGGGAATATTATTCGTTGGCATATAACAGAACTCTTTGATAGTACTATTATGATTGAACATGGATTACTTGATGGCAATCCTCATGTTGAATTTATAAATCCTACCAAAGTAAAAGTCAATGAAATAGATTCTCGTATTAAGCAAAAACGTAAAGAAGGTTATAAAGCAATAAGGGACTTATATGATAATGCCCCTGAGTCTTTTAGCCTCCCCGTAGAAAGAAGGAGATATTTAGATACTTATTTACCTAAGTATAACACTACAGATACTGGTTTCGTACTTCCAATGCTTGCTAAAACATTGGAAGATAATAAACCTTTCGAGAAGATTGGTACAATGATGGGACAGTGGAAAATAAATGGTCTAAGGTGTATAGTAGGTGCTAAAGTATCTAAAGATATATTCAATCCAATACAACTTACTTACACATCCCGTGAAGGTACTTCATGGAATCTTAATTGGATGGATGAGATACTTCTTAAACAAATCAATATGGATTTGCAGGAAATGATGATTGAAGAAGGTGTATGTCTTGACGGAGAATTATATCTTCCAGGATATAGTGTTAATGAAATTAATTCTATTGTTAAGAACCCTACACTACCACAACATAAGAAACTTCAATATTGGTGCTATGATATATGTATAGATTGCATGTCTGCAAAGAAGCGTTCTCAAACTCTAACAAATCAAATAAATATGGATTGTTTTCATGTTTATGTAAAAGAGTCACATCTTAATAATACACAGCAATTTGTATTACTTCCAACATTTGATGTTAGTGATATAATTGATGCTACTGAATTAAGAGATAACTTTATAGATTTAGGGTTTGAAGGACTTATTGTTCGTAATCCAGATGCAGAATATGCTTTTGGTAAACGTAATAGTAGTATGTTCAAGTTTAAGAAGAAAGAAGATGGAAAGTTTAAAATCATAGATATTAAACCTGACAAACGAGGACTTCCAATTTATACATTATTAAATGATATAAATGATGAACAATTCGATTGTACAATTAATCTTCCACAAAATGCTCAAAAAGCTCAACTTGAAGTAAAAAAGTTTCTCATCGGTAAACTCGCTCTTGTTGAATACAGAGAGCGTAGTGGTGTTAAAGAAGTTCCATTTCATGCTAAAATAGTTAAAGTGTATGTTTAAAGTAATTGGTATAATCTCAACGATAGCAATAGCATGTTGGGTAGTATTCCACATAATAATTGCAATAGTTAATGAGTTTCGTGATAAACAAATAGTAGAAGTTAAACGAGTTACTATCTTTAGTAAAGCTAAAGGGTTTAATGTACTTCCATCATTATTAGTACAATGGACTCTGAAAAAGTACGTTGAAGCGACCTTCTCATTTCTATTGTGGGAATACTATGTGTGCTATTCGTTTGAATACGAAGAAGAATAATGCACAAAGTAGATTTATTATTATATGATGATTTGAATCCTTTACATATTAATTGGATAGACCCAAAATGGGGTAGCTTTTATAGTAAAGTTATACCATATAAACCTTGGTTTATAATGCTTCATAAATATGATAATGTTCAAAATGAACACAATTATTTTATAGCATTTGCAACTGAGCAAGTAGAGGGTCATAGATGGAGTGGTGTAATAAAACGTGGTTCTTATATTAAATGTAATATAACTAATGTATGGAATGATTTACCTGTTGTTGGTAAAACTGAAATAATGGAAGTTAATATTACACTGGTAGAAGAAGACGATATTATATCGATATATCACATTGATATATAACTGTGTTTGTTTGTTTGCAGGCGGCAATTACAAGGTGTAAAATCCTCGTATTGCCGCTTCTTTTCGTTTCTGCTGGCTTGTAACGTCGTTGGTGATTAGTTAATCAGCTATCGAGTTACATGCGCTTAGAAACGCTTAAAATGCGCTTTTTAATTTTAAAAAATTATTGTAGAACTTTTGGAGAAATAAAGATAATTCATTATATTTACAAATAATAATCAACTTAATTATCTTATAGACATTATGAAGAGTAATTATTTAATAAGTAGTAGTAATAATAATTACGAACGTGAAATAAGTAGAGAACTAACCGATATACAATATGACTATGACAAAGAAAGGGATAAAACTGAGTAAAGAACATGGAGTAAATCCAAGCATTGCTTGTTGTCCTGTTTGTGGCAAAGATGTAGGACTTATTCTTTTTGGTAAACTTAAAGGTGACCAAAAAGCACCAATGTACGTCAGTAGTGGTGAACTATGTGATGATTGTAAAAAGGTTAAAGATGAGGGTGGTGTCATTATAATCGAAGTAAAAGATAATACTGACCGTAATAATCCTTATAGAACTGGTAGGCTTGCAACATTATCTAAAGAGTTTAAAGAAAGAAACAAAATAGATAATCTTGCAATGTATATGGAAGAAAAAGTATTCACTAAATTATTTGGAGAAAGAAAAGATGAAAATAGTTAAACAAAGTGTAGAAATATGGCATCAAGGTTATAACCTTGACGATATATGGAAACATATAGAGCGGTGTGCAAGAGTTTGTTATCAGACTCTTGCTAACGATAATACTTCGGGTTATGATTGGGTGCGTAAAGTTATATATAAAGAAGGCAAACCTAATATTGCTCAACATTATAGTGTATTAGAACATGGTACTATATATTTGTTTACTTTAAAAGATGAAGTTGCAAATAAATATATGACTAATCCATATAGTAGATGTAATATGTTTGAAAGAGGATATTATTGTATTACTACTAATATGCGTGTAATTGTTGAAAATAAATGGGATGCTGACTTAATGTATCTTTGTGAGCCTACAGAAGGTCATGACCTTAGAACTACTGTATCATTTATAACAAATATTGGAGTTGCAAGAGAACTTAATAGACATCGTTGTCATAGTATAAGTGAAGAAAGTACTCGTTATTGTAATTATGCAAAAGGTCGTTTTGGTGGTGAAATAAGTATTATTGAACCACCTGTTGATGACCCTTTTAATTATAATATTTTAATTGAAGCTGCAAAAGCTGCTGAGGAATCATATATTACATTGCTAAAACGTGGTGTTCCACCGCAGATTGCAAGGAATGTTCTTCCATTATGTACTAAAGTACAAACTGTACATACTGCTTATGACAATGATTGGGCTAACTTCCTTCTTCTACGGGCGGGCGAGATTAGTGGTTCTGTTCAGCCGGAAATGAAGGAACTTGCAACAATGTTTCAAAACAATTTAAAAATAGATAATTATGATGAAATATAGAATAACTCCATGTATCTTTAAACGTAAAGATACTGCTAGTAAATATGAACACGGTTTTTATGTACATCGTTATAGTAATAATACGTTTTACATTCTTGATAAAGAGTTAAATAAAGTTCATCCTCCTTATTACCAACTTACAACAGATGAACGCTATAAGTCTAACGTAATATTTGAAATATAAAAAGGAGAATAAGTTATGAAAAGTTACACAAACATTGAACAAAGTAAGAAGTTGGCAGAAATACTACCACATTTTACTGCTGATAGTACTTATGAAAGAATTGTTATTAGTGGTTGTAATATTGGTATACAAGAAGAACAACAATATGTTCATAGGGATATAGCATTTACATTTTTTAGTGGTATAGGTATTCCTTGTTGGTCAATAGGAGCATTATCTGATGAACTTCCAGCAGATATTACAGAAGACGGACATAAGTATTGTATTAAATATGAAAAATTTCATCATAAAGAAGAGGGCTGGACTAAGCATGTAGTTGGTTATTATAATAAGGATGATGCAGAAGATAATAAACAACTTATATCCTTTGAAAATGCAAACTTTATTGATTGTCTTTATGACATGGTTTTATGGTATTACAAAAATATTCAAAGTGTTATTTAAATGATAAAATATGGAAAAACTAACTTAGAAATTATCGAAAAAGCACTTAAACACATAATCTCTGAAGAAGACCTACAGCCTTATAAAGATTTAGGCAATGGTCTATATGAATTACCAGGTAATATAATTACTAATGAAAAAGGACTTAAAGAATATTTAGATGGACTACGAAAAGAAATATAAAGATGCTTTAGAAAGAGCATCAAAGTTAAGAGTACAAAACCCATTTGACACCGTTAGTCAAATGATGGAACATGTTTTCCCCGAACTCAAAGAGTCCGAGGATGAGAGAATAAGGAAATCATTAATAGACTTCTTTGATAGTGCAAATCAAGTAGGAGAAAATCCTATGTATGAATATGGTATTCAAACAGACAAAATAATCAAATATATTGAAAAGCAAGTTTCTCCTAATATGGTTGCAGACGCTTATTTAAGAGGTTGCAATGATACTGAGAAGAAATGGCTTGAAAAACAAGGTGAAATAGATGAAGAGCATAAATCTATTGATAAGGTTGAACCGAAGTTTCATGAAGGTGAATGGGTAGTATTTAATAATAAACATCAATCTATTTATCAAGTAGAAAAAATAGAAAATGGGTATTATATCCTTAGACATACACATGGTGGAAGTTTTAGAGTATGCGTATTACATGATGAAAGCCTTAGACTTTGGACTATTAACGATGCCAAAGATGGTGATGTGCTTGTAATAGAAGAGACAGAAACGACTTATAAAACTGTTTTTGTTTTTAAAGAAATAGAAGATACTCGTATTATTCATTATGTCTACCATTTAAATACTGGTATTGAACAAGTTTTTGAAAAACGTTCTGCTAATGGGTTTGTAGGTTTTATAGATGAAGTTGTTCACCCAGCTACCAAAGAACAACGTGATACTCTACTAAAAGCAATAAAAGATGCAGGTTATGAATTTGACTTTATGAAGAAAGAGTTGAAGAAGACAATTAAGCCAAACTTCAACGTTGGTGATACTATTGTTCCAAAGCACAATCCTACTACAAATAAAATTTATTTTACCATTACAGATATTACTGGTGGTAAGTATTGGTATAATGATAGAATTATATGTGATATTGCAGAACAAGATGAGTGGGAGGTTTTAGAACAAAAACCTGCTTGGAGTACAGTTGAACTTGATGCTTGTATTGATTGGCTAAAATCACTTAAACAAAGAATAAACGAAGAATAGGAGGATAAAGTTATGGAAACAACAGAGTTAATGGTTAGGGACTGGGTTTTGTATAAAGGCGAACCCTATCAAATTAGACAATTAGGGATATTTGGAGAAAATAGAGATGGCGAAGTCTATCCTGCTGTATGTGTTGGAAAGCCAAATGGCATCGGGCTTATACTTGAAAGAAATAAGATTGAACCTATTCCTCTTACACCAGAGATTCTTGAAAAGAATGGTTGGGAGTACAACGACGAAGATGAAAAGTTCTCTCCCAAAACGTGGGTTGGTGGTGGATTGATGCTCCAAGGTGCAGAAGATTGCGGCTATTGTATAGTTGTCACTTCTGACTATGACGATGAAGATACCAATAACACTCCGTTTATTATCCTCTACGTCCATGAATTACAACACGCATTGAGGTTGCGTAGAATTAAAAAAGAAATAGTAATTGGTTAGAAAACATTAAAAGTACAAATATGAAAAATATGATAGGAAGAAGAGAAATGAGTGACATGATTCTACGGACACCAAGACAAATTGAGCAAATTATGAAAGTGTCAAGAATAGTACATTCACATTATGCTGAATTGAAATTCAAAATACTCAGTACCGCTTTCCCAATAGGTATAATCTTCACGGAAAATGGGGTGACATATAAGTATTCTAAAGATGTGGAAGATTGCCTTAAAGAAATTGACAAAATGGAAGAACTTGCATTAAAAGATTTTTATTTGAAGGAACAATGAAAGTATCTTTAAAAGTAATTAAAGTTATGAAAGTATTTTGTTGTGAAAATCAATATTCGTATGGCGGTGGACTTATATTAGTTGCCGCCAATACTAAAGAAGAAGCCTATCTTATAGCTGCATACGATAATAGAACATCACATCTATTTGATTGGGTTGACGATAATCATATATGGTCTGAACAAGATGGTAATATTAATCATTGTTTTTCAGATACATATCCTCTTGAAGAGTGGTATGAAGTAGAACATCTTTCTACTGATTTGTGTGAACCTCAGATTATTGTTGAAGACCATTATTCGGAATAACTTAAATAAAGAACAAAGATGAACATTTGGAACATTAAAAATGACCTTCTAAACATTTATAATGAATTAGAAGAAAATGGTGGCGAGTTGACAGAAGAGCTTGAAGAAGCTCTTCTTGTCACTCAAGAGAACTTTAAAGAAAAAGTTGAAAGTTATGTCAATGTTATTAAAAGTATTAATAGTGATATAGAAGCTATTAAACTTGAGCAAAAACGTTTAAAAGATTTATCAGAACGTAAACAAAAGAGCATTGATAGACTTAAAGACATTGTTGTTGAAGCTATCGAACAATTTGGTGATACAAAAAAGTCTGGTACTAAATATTTTAATTATGGTACTGGAGAAGTATCAATACGTAAAACAAAAGTTGTTGATATAAATACTGATTGTGTTGATAAAGTTGCTGATAAAATAGCAACTTGTATGAGATATGCAAGAGAATATAATCAACTGGATGAAAGTCGTGTACTTGAAACAGAAACACTTATCAGTATGGTTGGTAATACAACAATAAATGAGGATGAGTTAAAACCAGGTTATATAATAAATCGTGATGACCTTGAACACATGGATGTTAAACTATCTATTAAAGTTCCTGTAAATGGTTTATTTGATGCTGATGCTTATCCTATTATCCGTGAAATGGCTCGTTTTAGTTCTGACTTTAATGTTGAACCAGCAATTAGTAAGTCAGAATTAAAGAAATCTCTCGAAGAAAATGGAGTATGTGCTCCACATATAGCTAAACTTAAAATTAACAAAAATATAATAATGAAATGAACGTAGATGAGATAATTGTTGCTTTACAAGAAGCAAAAGAGCATTGTGTTGATGGTAAACAATTACCTAAAATAACAGCTAATATTGTGTTCGATGGGGAAATTTATCCGACATTTCTCGCTATAGATAAAATTGAATATGATTATAACGTTTGTATAACATTAAGTGAATTATGAATTACTATTCAAAAGGATTACCATGGTCAAGTGGCATAGGTAAAGACGTAAAAGATTGTACTTCAGCAAGAGAAGTAATGCAAAAAGCAGGTCTTGACTTTAATGTTGAGAAATGTGAACTTGTAGCTAAAATGCCATTTAGAATCAATGGTATTAATACAATAGAAGATGGTGAAGGCTTTTCGTATGGTGGAAATATTTATCGTGAAGTACCAAACCAATATGGTACTTATAGAACAGATACTAATATTCCACTTGGACTTGTAAAGCAGAAATATGAGATTGTTCAAAATATTGATGCTTTTAACTTCTTTGATGAAGCTATTGGTAAAGGTAAAGCTCTTTGGCAAACAGCTGGTTTATTTGGTTATGGTGAGAAGATATTTGTATCTGCCAAACTTCCTATAACAACTAATGTTAATGGTGATGAAATAGATAATTATCTTGTCTTTAGTAATTCACATGATGGAAGTAGTAGTTTAAATATTCTTTTCACACCAATTAGAGTATTTTGTACTAATTGTCTTGCCTCAGCATTTAAAAATGCAGATGCTTATATTAGAATAAAACATACTAGAACAGCTAAAGAACGTCTTGACGAAGGTGCTAAGATACTTAAAATAGCTTGTGAATATGCACAACAAGCAAGTGAACTATATAAGTCACTAACTGTTATTGGTATGAGTGATGATAAAGTTGCTCGTTATTTCTGTGGTCTTATATTAACACCAGAGGAATTTGCAAAAGTTGAAAACTATGATAAGGCTCATGGTTTTAGAAAACTTATTTCAGGTGATTGGTTGATTAAAGAAGCTACAGAAATAAGTACTCGTAAAGTTAATAAACTTATAAGTATGTCTAATTATTATGTTCATGGCATTGGACAACAACATATAATAGGAACAGCTTGGGGTGCATATAACGCTGTAACAGGTTATTGTTCTAACGTTGATAATAAAAATGGTGAAGATAGAATGAATAGTTTGTTATACGGTGGTGGAGCTACTTTAATGACTAAAGCTTTGAATGATGTTGTAGAGTATAAGGCAGCATAACACATCACTTCTATGGGGCGGGTATTTCGACTACTGGACTTAATAATAAGTTAGTAGTTAGAATACTGACCCCCCGTAGAAGATATGTGCATGACCATCCTATTACTTATATAAAGAGTGTAATTTATTTAATAAAAATCGAATTTTTCTTTGCACTTATAATAATTTTATATATATTTGCGAAGTGAATATTAATCAAGTATTTAATAATATGATTGTAAAATTTAAAAAACTTAAAAGTGAAGCAGTACTTCCAAAGTATGCTAAACCTGGTGATGCGGGTATGGATTTAACTGCAACTAGTAAACATTGGAGTGATGAAATGCAGTGTTGGATATATGGCACTGGACTTGCTGTAGAAATACCTGACGGTTTTGTTGGATTGATATTTCCACGTAGTAGTATAAGGAAATATGGTTTAATCCTTACTAATAGTGTTGGTGTAATAGATTCTGGATACAGAGGAGAAATAATGCTTACTTATCGTCCAGCAATGGCTAGTGGTAATGCTGTTTATAATGTTGGAGATAAAGTTGCACAACTTATTATTCTTCCTTATCCAATGGTGGAACCTGTTGAAGCCGAAGAGCTTTCAGAAACAGAGAGAGGTGTTAATGGTCATGGTAGTACTGGTAAATAAATAAAAAATATGAAAGAGTTTGTTAAAAGAATGATTGCTGAGCATAAAGAGTTGACAGAGCGTATTGATAAACTCGATGCTTATGTATTTAGTAAAGAATCTGATAATGAAGAAAAGATTGACTTTGCAAATATGTGTATTCAGCTTAGTGCAATGAAAAAGTATGCTGAAGCTCTTGGTGCAAGACTTTATAATCAAGGTATTCGTTTTAATGGTGATGAATATTTAGAAGTTATAGAAGATCATACTTTTGGTTCTGACTATGATGTAGATAAAAAACACATTAAGAAACCTGTCAATGAATAAGATATTAATTGTTACAACAAGGGGATGTGGTGGCTGTATAATAATGACAAGGCTTGTAAAACAAGCTCTTGTTGAATCCCACAAGAGTATATCATTGGAAGTTAAAGATATTAAATCAGTAGATAAAAGTTTTCTACATGAAAATAAAGTTACTGACTTTCCAACAACATTCTTTATAAAAGATGGGGCGGTTAAATTTAAATATACTGGCACAAACCCTGTAACAGTTATATTAAGATGGATAGATATACATTTTAAGTAGTTTTTTACTCATATAATTTATTCTTTTGAACTGAGGGGTGTAGTGATACACTTCTCAGTTTTAATTTTAAATATTATGAAACAGAAAGTTAATATGATGATAGGATTTATATCAGTGTTGATGTTCATCTTGACACTGATAATGTTTACAATGATGTTGTCTTTGATACATATTAATGAAAGGATTGTTACTATAGAAGAAATTGATAGTATTTACGATAGTAAATATGTTGATGTAGATATACATAATCAATATCCCGATGATGATATTGAATTAATTCGATACTTCAAAGGGGAGGTTCAAAATAAGAAATGATGTTGGTAAAATGTTGGTGAAACATTGTCATATTGCCACTTTGCTTTGTGTCTGCTGCGTTGAAATGTGTTTGATGAATAACTTATCAGCTAAACACTCAGATGCGCTTAGAAACGATTTGTGGAGTTTTTAAAATGTTGTAGTATTTTCTTTTCATCCATATATGTATTAATGTTAGGGTCGAGTATCATCTTTATGATGTACTCGACCCTTTTTTATACTGCGTTGCGGATTTAATTAATCGTCATCATCTTCAAATATCCAGTGATTTATTGAAGAAGCAATACTTGCAGGTTTACTACCAATCTTATAATAACTATTATTTTTTGGTGTATCAAGAATGCCTCGAATACCATTCCATATAGGTGTTCTTCGTTCTATAAATACAAGTAGTTTATTTTCACCTGCAAAACGTCCTGTTTGATATGTCATTTCCACATCTCCTCCGTTCATTATCCAACTTGCAAGATTTTGAATTGTTCGTACTACATCATCTACTACTGTTTTACCCGCAATAGGTTGGCTCATAAGAGTTTTACTTTCAGTCCACAAACCAATGGGATTATATAAGAATATTTCACTTGCAGTTCTATCAAATTCGTACAGCATAAGATTATAAGCTATACTATCTTTAACATCATCATCGTCCCATGTAGCTTTTAATCCAATAACTCCTATTGTAGCAATAAGCACTCCAAATAAATCAGCCATGTTACGTCTTATATTTCCTTTTTCATATTCAGGTATTATAGACCATGTAGTTGAAATTTGCTTTGCAAATTGCCATATATGACCTATTGTAAATTGTAATGCTTTAACTGCATCAGCTTCATCACGATTCCATCCAGCATCTGCTGCTACTTTATCCATATTTAAATTACAGAAGTCCCATAATGATTGAGCAATACCTTTATCTACAGCACCTCTTGTTTCATTGTAGTAACCTCTTGCTCTAAAGTGTTTTAAAAGTCCCATAGGAAGATGTTTATGATATTGCATTATAAGAGAACCAAGCCAAAACTTTTCAATATATGCTTGACCCATTCGATTATAAACACCATGTATCTTTTTATTAACTTCACGAACTTTATTAGAGAAAGCTGAACAAATTTTAGTTGCTGCGGATATTCTACCACCATCTGGATATTTTTCATCAAGTTTAGCTAATGTAGAACCTTCTACAAAACTCATATAACCATCGCTTCCAAGTTCTATTTGATTCCATAAGTTATCAAGTTTTGAATACTCTTCAATAGATTTTGTACGCTTTTCTTTTCTACGTTCTTTAAACTTATTCATTTCATCTTTACTACAGTGTAGATAAATAAAGTCTGTAACTAAATCTCTTCTCCACCAAGCATATTCTTTTAGTTTATTTTTATCTTTAATCTTTTCATTTTTCCATTTTTCAAACTCTGCAATTTTATCTTCACTTAATACTTCATAAAGAATATCTCCTTCTTTATATCGAATATATTCTTCTTGAGTCATTGTAGTATATCCAATACCTTGAGGGTCGTCAGTTATGCTAATTAGTTTGTTATACTTCATCATACCAAACAACACACTGTTTTGCATAAAATGTTCTCCAATATGTTGTGGATGGAACATAAAGTCACGAATCCGTTTAGCATATTTATCTATATCAAGTTCTTGATTAACACCAACAATTTCATCATAATCGACTACGTTAAAGTATTTTGCTATAGCATCTTGTTTATTACAAGATGTTTCACTGTACATTCCTCGAATATAACCTATTGAACCTAAGCCCCATTGTTTAGTACCAAAACCCCAAGCTTTTCTATCAATAAATTCTCCTGCTGCAGCTTCCATCCAAATACCAGCTTCACCCACTGTTACGTTTGCAATTCCTCCTCTATAATTAAGCATCATATAATCAGCAGAGGTATAACCTTGTAAATGTTTTGCTAAACGTGTAAGAACACCATCTGATTCTTTCCATTGGTCAAATAATATTCTACGCATTAAATTAACATAAGCGCTTATTAAGTTTTCATCTGTTTCGGTGTCATATGCTTCATCTTCATCTTCTAACCCAACAGTACCATCTTTCTTTAAATCTCCATACATTCCATGTTTACGTACGTATGCTTTTTGTTTTCGTAATTGTCCAAGAAGATAATAAAGTTTATTTCTACTATCTAATACTGCATTATGATGACTAGCACGTTCTATGTATTCAGCTATTACATCTACCCAATTATCATCAAGAAGTTTTCTATTTATTTCTAATTCTTTTTCTCTATGTTCATTTTTAGCTTCTACCCAAGCTTCATGTTCTTTTACAAATTGCTCAAAACCTTCTTGTGTTTTAGGATAATCAATTCGTTTTGGTTCTCTTAATGTAAAAGGTTCACTACCAAGAGATTTATCTTCAAGTAATTTGTGCATTGGTGGTTGCGGTGTTCTATCCAACCAATAATTCAAATCTTTAAGAGTAATGTCATTATTCTTTTGTTCTATGTTTAAACCTACCATTTGAGCTGCTGCTTTAGCTGCTCGCTTACCATAGTTCTCAGTCAACTTTCTTCTACGGGGGAGGTATCCGCGAGCTAATGCTCGTTTAGCTTGTTCAGTAGTAGCAAATTCTTCAAGTACTTGTTTAAATAAATTAATCATTTCGATTTCATATTTATTTAATTCAATATTACTATCATATTTGCCATTGTTTGCACCTTTTCTATAATTCATTACTTGATTTACATCTGGATTATAATTTGGATTTCTAAAATCTTTTGATGGCATATATACCATGCCACCTGCACCAGTATCAACCATGCCGTCATTTGGTACTTTTGTTCTCTGATTTCTATTAGGAATCCATTTACCAGCAGCTTGTTCTTCGAGTAACTCAGTTTTTAATTCACTAGTTACCCAACAATCTAACAACTCTTCTTTACGAGTATATGGATTATATACATGTTGATTAGCATACCAAGTATCATAATCAAATCCAGGTTCATGTGTATCTCTTTTACGTCTTGCTTCTGCTAAAGCATTATACCAATAAACTGTTGCTTTTTTACGAGTATAATGTTCTACTAATTCCAAATCTTCTTTACGCTTTTCATCTATAAATCTAGCAAACCTAGCATCATTTTTTACTTTTAATGACGAATATAAATATGGGTTTGGTTGTTCTTGACCATTATCATCAAAAATAAAATCTCCATTTTCATCTCGTGCAACATTAACATTAGCAAAAGCTGCTCTATACTCCATGCTTTTTGTTTCATTATTAACATTAGGATTGTTTGCACAAGCTTTTTGGTGCATGTATTCAGCCCAATTAACATTTGGTTCACAAGTTTCTTCTATAAACTTTGCTACACTTTTTTGATTAGTTGCATTAAGATATTTCTTTAGCTTACCTAATTGAAGATATAAATCACCTAATTGTTTAAGCTCATTTATTCCTTCAGCAGTATCTGGAATCATTTCTAAATGAACAATTCCATCATCTTCTCTATAATATTTTTGAAGAATTTTATTTAATTGAGTTACAAGTTTAAAGTATTCGGCATTGTTATTACCATTGCTTTTTACTTTATCATAAAATTCACGAGTATATATATTATCATCTTGTGGAGCACTTGATATTAATATTCTATCCGTACCTTGTGGCATACCACTAATACCATAGTTTGCTTCTTGACGACTTTTAATTTCTGCAATTTGCTCATCTGTTAATAGCGTACCATTAACTGCGCCTGTGTGGTCATAAACATCAAGGTCTTTATAATATCCTCTAACATTTGCAACCCTACCGTTTCCACCTCTACGCAATCTATCAAATGCTGCCGCTAGCTTTCCAGCTATGCTTGTAGGTTCAGTTTGATTTACTGGTACAAATCTAGCATTTTTTCTAATCCAAGCTCGTGCTCTTTGATAAGCTTCATCGTCTTTTAATATATTTTGATGAACTCTAGGTACACCATTACCATCTCTATTTTCAGCATCTTCTATTATTCTTAGATTCCTTTTTAATAATTCTTCAAATCCAAATTTACTTTCATAATTACAATATTTTTCATTTAGTTTAGAAATATATGAAAGATAATTTAAAAGAATATCAGCAGGACCTGTACCATAAATTGCTGGGTCATCTGTACTTATTGTAGCGGTAGGCTCTTCTGTATTTAAATCTTCTATATCATCATAGTCTATAGCAACATTATCTTCCAAGAATTCATTTATATCACTATCCCAATATTCACTAACATCTGATTCTGATACATTATCATCTGTGGTATCATAAACATTTTTTTGATAAGTTCTAGTTCCACTTCCTGTATCAATGATAACTACTGGACGAACTACTCTATTACCATCTTCATCAAAATATGATTGTGGCGATGTTAATCGTTCAATAGCTCTTTGAATTTTTCTTAACTCATCATTTTCATGTTCACTTAAACCTTCATCAGGCATGTTATCCAATATATCTAGCTCCCTATAATGTAATTTACTGTAAGCCTCATATACTTCTGGAGCATATTGTAAGATAAACTCTTCAGCACGAATTGACTTCAGATAGTATTCAGTATCTATTGGTTGTTCAATATATAGAGCTTTAAACTTTTTAAATGCAAGTTTAGCTTTTATATGAGCAATAGAACCATATCCATGAATTTTACCTGCTGTATTTATTTTATCAAGTAAATCATAATATTTGTCAACATATTCGTTAATATAGTTTTGCACCAAACGACCATCTTTGTCTACAAACTTTTTAAAATTAATATTATAACCATCTCTTCTTGCTCGTCTTTTAATATCATCAACTTTATTCATATAATCACGACGATACTTTCTTGCTTGTTGGTGATGAGCTTCGATATTATCAAATACATCTTTTAATACAGTTTGCATTAACGGATTACCATTTTGACATATATCCATAAATAGATACATCTGACCTTGACTTTTCCAGAAATTATCCATTATATTAAGAACGTGTTGCTTTATTAATGGATTACCACTAATACTACTAAGATAGCCTTCATTAAGAATATGTGCAGCTTCATCTACTGCGAGTCCATCTACAATAGATATTGCAGATTTAATTTGATTTATGTAATAAACATCATCCTCCGACATACCTTCCGTTGACATTCCTCTATAAGCTCCATAAGCTTCTTTAAATGCTTGAATGCTATTAATAGTACCCATATATTCATCAAGTAATTGAGTTCTTGATTTATCTCCAACAGGTATTACTTTTGACATGAATATATCTTGAAGCATTGGATCTGTCATTGAAAGACGAACTTCTGTATCATTTGGATTCTCAACAAAACCTTCAAATTTACTTCTAAGAGTATTAGCTTTTTTGAATGAATATTCAGCTAATATTTTATTTACAGAACCTTGTTGACGTTCTATTGCAGCTTCAGTCGGTCTAAGTGGAAGTCCAGCATTTCTTAAATGTTGGGAACCTTCTATAGATACTTTATCATCTCGACCTTGCTCGCTATTAATATAATAAATTACATTTCTTGCAGCAGTACTACTAATAGCTGCTTCACGCATTGAATCATCTTCAATAGTATCGAAATCATCGAATGTTTCATCATATGATTCTTCTATAGGAGTATCTTCAATAAAATTATCAAATGTTTGTGATTCTTCAGTAGTATTTATATCTGGTGGATTAATAGATGCATCATCATTATTGTTTATTACATCATCTGTATTCAAATCTTCTTCAATAATATATAAGTTATTTATATATTGAAGATCTTCACCACGAGCTTCTAGTATTATTTCTTTAAGACGATTTGGAATAGGTTTACCATTAATCTTTTCAGTATTTAATAAATTTATAACTTCAGTATCACTTAGCGCATATACTTTTTTATCATCAACAATAACTTTTATTAAGAAGCGTTGATTGATATACTTAGTATCAACTTTACTAATAATGTATGTATGTAAAACTTTTGCTGGGTCATCACTAAAAGTCATACTTTGTGTACTACCATAATCTTTTCCATAAGAGAATATATATTCACCTAATTTACTATTTGTAATATATATTCCGTTTGTCATAGCAACTCTATCATACTTGTTAGCATTTATTGTTTCAAGTACTTGAGCCATTCCTTGAGATTTTGTAGCCTCTGCTTTAAGATTAAAAAATCTAGCTGGTACATTACCTTTCTGAGCTTTTTGTTTATCATGCTGATAGTCTTCTCCTTGTAATGCCTCTACACACGTTTTAAATGCTTTGCTTACAGTTTTTGTTGTTTTATCAGCTCTATATTTTTTAACAACTTGCTCATAAAATGCTGGTGAGGCATATTCATTATTATCCTCATTTAAACTCCACAGACTTGCTTCATAAGGTTCAAGATTGTTTAATGGTGTAAGTATTATTTCAGTACAATTATCAAAAGCATGTATTCTATATAATATAGTAGTGTTACGAGTAGTATCTTTTAATCTAACATATTGATTAGCCACAGGTTCATCTTTTCCACTTTTATAGATAATACCTGCTTGTTCCATTCTATTTATAAATTCTGTACGCTTTATAGCTTTCTGAGCTTCTACATCTTCATCACTATCTTTTGATTTCTTCGCATAACTATCGGGATGTAATACATAGATACCATTACTTCTACCAGTAATTTTAAATTTATTTATATTAGCTGGCGTCATATAAATAGTTCTTAAACCTTTTACATCTTTTCGCGCTCTAAGATATTCTTCATAGACTGTTTGTAAAAACTTATCTTGTCTATATTCTGATTTTATTGTATTGATTGATTCAATTTTATCTTTAACTTCTTGTACAAATCCTGTTCCATTAGAACCATATTCATTAAGTAAAGGCAGGTCACTAATAGTTTTTGTAACTCCAGTGTTTGTATGTTTAAAGTTCTCAACAATAGTAGCATATTTGATTATATCAAGAGCTGCCATTTGAACCAATGGATTATTATTAAAGAAAGCTCGTCTAAATTCAATATGAACTAAATCTAAGTCAATAGAATCACCATCTAATTTTATAGTTTGTGTTCCAAGACCGCGTCTGACATTATTGCTATATCGCATGTCAACTTTATAATATCCAAATACTCCAGGATTCGAAAAGTTTTGCTGTATAAACTCTACTTTTTGTGCTGGTGTAAGTTTTGCATATTCTTTTAGTTCTTTATTTGTTGGTTTATTCAAATCTTTTATTTTAAATGGTACAAAACTATATGTAGTTTTACCATCTTCTTGAACTTCTTCACGTAATACATTTAACCCTGGAGGATAACCTAATCCAGTAACTCTTATTCTTTCTTCTCTTGCACGTTGTGCAAGTTTTCTCACTTGAGCATTTATTAAATTCTTAGCAGGTTTATCAGGAACTTGTAGATTATTATCCTTGTCATATTGTAATACAAAAGGATATTTAATTACATCACAATCATTATAGATTTTACCAAGTATAAATGTTTGAACATCTTTATATAAGTCTTCATCTATTTTAGGATTAAATCCACTAAGAACTGTAGTAATTCCTTTTACTGCATTTCTAAATCCTACACTTTGTGTTGGAAATATTTGTCTATTAATCAAACTACTTGTAGCTGTAGCATATCTTAAATAAGCATATAATGTTGGATAAGATGAATCAGTTATTTTATAAGCATTCATTCCTCCAAGTATGTTTTCATGAGTAGAGCTACTAATACCAGGATATATTGCTTCTAAGAAACTAATCTTTTCACCATTCTTTATTACACTCAGAATACTATTTTTTGATTTACCTGTATCTCGATTATATAATAAATCATGTAAATCATCAAATATTTTATCTGTTGCAAATATAGTTTGTTTAGCACCAAACTTATCTGGATTACAAACCATAGCCATAGAATTAGTTTTCTTAGCTATACTGTTTACGTTATTAAATAACAATACAGCACCTAAGTCAAATAGTAAACGTTTTATTCTTTGATTATTTACTTCTGCCTCGTATTTGGCAATCGTATCCTCATCACTTCCTTCTACGGGGCGGGGAATGGGTTTGAATACACCACGTTCTTTAATTCTATCAACCATTTTGCTGACAATAATAGGCAAACCTTTTATATTATCAGATATAGTAAATGGAACATCTCTATTATCTTCATTGAAAAGGTCATTAAAGATATTATTAAATACCTTATTACCATTTTCATCTTCAAAATCGTTAATATTTTTCAGAACTGTTTTTATACTAAGACTATTACCATATTCTACACCAAGTTCCTTAGCTATATCTCTTATTGCTAAATTAACTGGATTGCCATACGATGAAGTATATACTGAATCTGTAGTAGCTTGATGTCTAATAATTCTACTTACTCCAGGTTGCATTATAAATGATATTGCACACTTATAATCACTACCCATATTAACAAGAGTCTTATAAGCTGGGAAGCTGAATTTATTTACATTTGGTATATTACCTTCTTTTATAGCATCAAGAATATGAGCAGTTGTTTGAGAACTATATGCAGTTATTAGTTTACCAGCTATGTTCCTATTATCTTTTGACCAACCGTATTTATTATGAGCTATTTTAATTTTTGTTTTACCTTTTAAAGCTTTCTTTTCTTCATCTTTTAATTCTCTATTTTCAAAACGTTCTACCAACGATATAATATCTTCATCAGAAGTTATATTATAATCTTTAAGGTCATACACAATAGGAATACTTGTTTCTAAGAAAGGTCTAACTGTATTACATACTGAGCAGAAAGTATCAAGTGATACACTTATACCTTTAAGTGCCATACCACTAGTAGCATCTTGTTGATATTTTACTTGGTCTAATACATTATATGCACTACGATATGCTCGTTCATTCTTTTGATTTTCACTCATAATCATATTACGCCAATATATAATATCATCAAAATTAGAACGAGAAAGATTTTCTTCAAGACTTGTTGGGTCACTTAGAATATCTATCATTATATCAAGTATCTGATTGTTTCTTGCTCTTCTTGAGTTACCTTGTTCTGGATTATTTTTAATATATTCTACATAATTATCATACGACATTATTCCATTAGCAATCAAAGATGGTAATATTGGACTTATATGGTCATCAATAATCTTTTTAATCTTTGGATTATCTAATGTTTCTAATGTCCACATTTTACTATCTGTTAAATTAGCTACAGCAGTTATTAAAGAAAGAAATTCTTTAATACTTTCTTTTTGTTCATCAGTACAATCTTTTGTATCAAAGGCTTTTACAATAGCTACACGACGAGTTTGTGTTATATTAACTCGTTCTAGTTTACTTACATCTGCATAATCTGCTTTTGTTGCAAGGTCACTTTGTTTTATTTGTAGTCTAAGTGCAGATGGTAGTTTTGTTTTAAGTAACTCTGACGCTAACTTACCAATATCTTGACGAATTAATGGAAATTCTTTACGTAGTTTCTTTATTCCTTTATTTATTTCAGTTTTAGCTTCGTCATCTATATCAGTTCGTTTACCTTGACGTAATATATATGACATCCAATCTGCGCTTGTAGGCTTTGTAATATAAGGAATTTTTCTTATTTTACCATCAGCGTCTTTATATGTATCATATTGTATTCCATATACAGAGTCAATATCAAAGTCAGAACCTGTTTGAGAAACCCAATCGTTTGGTACAACAATGGTACTACCATAAGCATCACTTATAAATCCAACAATTTTCATATTACATACAGATTGTTTACCTTCTGTTGGAATACGATAACCTATAATTGTACTAAGTTTTTCTGAATCAAGTTCTGCTAATATTTCAGCATCTGTTTTATTTTTATAATAAGATGAAGTTTTGTCTATACCTAGTGCACTATATGGAAGCATTACTTCAATATATCCAGCAGGACCGATTTCATCATACTGCTTTTTAGCTTCATTGTCAAGTAACTCAAATTCTCGTTCGCTAATTACAGTATCATTTGTTCTATTTTTATATTGCATAGGATGATATTTCAAATCTTTGCAATAAGAAACAGAATTAACAACATCACTTAGTTGTCGCCAACCAACATTTGTTACTTGCGCTGCATGAAAACCTGGAAGTTTTTGTCTAGTAATATTATTATTAAATATACTTTGAGCAACTTGCTCTAACTTGGTTAATACATTATTAAAGTATGAAGGCATTAGAGGTTCATTACCATCTAAAGTAACAAAATCTAATATTTCTGTATTATCTGCATTACGTAGTAATTCTTCTTTAAACTTTTTATAGAATACATTTAAGTCTAAACCATCTATTGTTCCATCAGCATTTAATATTATATTTCCACTAGCATCTCGTGGTATATTAAAGTTATCAAGAACATTATTATAACTATCTCTAATATTTTCTACAAATAGTTTAAAGTAATCCATTTTCTTTTCATAAAGTGGATGTCCCTGAGGTATATTATCTATAATCTTTTTAACTATTTGTATACCAGCTTTGTTTTGAGCATTTACATGCTGTGGTGTTTCTTGCTGTGTATATAAGAAATTATAACTAAACTTCTGGGATAATGCTTCTGCTCTTTCATTGAAATCTTTATTACTATAAATACCATCATTATCCCAAACTGTTATAATTTGTTCGTTAGCCGCTTTTGAAGTTTCAACTGTATTGACTTGGTCAATACCATGAGCTATCATTTGATTATACAAATCTTCAAGTTCTGTACCTTTAATAAGTTTTGGAACTAATACAAATTCTGCATTTTTTATTTGACGAGGTACATACATCTTATATCTTTTATCATAATATTGGTCATAATAAAAGTTTTTTTGAACTTGTACAAATTCCTTTAAATCATTTGCTGTTAGTTCTACATCTGGATCAATAAGTTTTCTTATAAGAGGCATATATCGTTTAAGCTGTCCTCTAGCTGCAATGCGCCGTACAAACTCTTGAAGTGTAATATATGATTGGGCATCATTAACTTTTGTTTCTGTAAAGCCTCCTCGTCTTACAACATTACCATCTGCATCTGTTTTTGGTGTACCATCCGCTTTAAATTGTATAGGACCATATAAAAGTTCCATAGCTCTTTCTTTACTCATGCCATTTTTAACAAGCTGATTTTTTAAGATATTAAGAGCCTTATGATTGGTCATTTTAGTATTAGCTATTGTAACACCAGTAAATGAATAACGTTGTTTAACTCCTTCTAATATAGTACCTTCAAACAAAGATTGAACACTTACATAATTAGGATTCTCATAAGTTCCTATATTATATGTTCCATTATTTAAATATGAATCTTCAACTTCTTCATTACTAATTTCATCACCTTGAAGATAATCTATAATACCATAAGGTACGCCACTACCTTGTATTTCTTTAGCTCGTTTTAATATTGTCTGTGCATCTATATAAAATTTAGTATTACCTTCAAATAAGTCATCACAATTATTATAGAAGATAAAATAATTAAGAGCAAAACTAATATAATCGGCTTCTTGCTGAGAACCAGTAATAAACTTACTTTTATTTTTAAGTTCTGTAGTTATTTGATCAACATAGTCTACAATAAATTTATCTAAAGCTTCTTCTACAAGCTCTTCTTGATTAACAGAACCATTTTCTCCATTTGTAAAATATACATCTGTTACATTACCATTTTTATCTTTAACAACATGTAAAAAGTCTTGACGATTACCCGCCCCGTAGAAGATAGAGAATGCTTTTTTATTTATCTTCTCATCACTTACAGCATCACCAGTTCTTTCAAATGTTATTAAATCATCTAAATAATTAACTTGAACTGTTTCAACTTCACCTGTTTCTTCATTTACAACTTCTTTAGCTAATCTGAATTTTGTACTATGGAATACATTACCATCTAATGAATAATGTACTCTTCCATCTTTATCTGTAGTTTCAGTTAGTACCTCACCGTTTTTATTTAAATGATAGAATTTATATCCTTTTTTATTTAACTCTTCGTTTCGTAAACTAATAACTTTATTTGGTTTTTCTTTTCTTGTATCACCATCAGAAATCCAGCCATCATCTTCCATTGGAAAATAATAATTTAATGCAACAGCCATATCTAACATTTCTTGTTTAAATACATTATACAATGCTTGATATGCTGGACAATCTCTATTGATTTTTTTAAGTTCTTTGGTGTATGTTTCTCCAGCTATAGTTACATCCTGATTTTGAACAAGCTCTTCTATTTTATCTCTAAGTGGTTCTTTAAGATATGATGGTAAACCTAAAACTCTACTATCACTAATATCTATTAATCGATATTCATGTTTTACATTATCATAATAATAACGACCATTAGTAAGTTTACCTGTTGCTTTATCAGCAGCAACGTTGTTCGCATATCCAACTATACCTTCTATTTTAAAACCTATACCTTTATTTGCACTACCAACATGTTTTCCTTTAAATATAAAAGTATCGACATTTCCACTTTCTAAATCATTAACTCTTATATTTATAACTTCCGTTCCATCATCAAGTACTTTCCAAAATTCATGAGAGTGCCATAGTGGTGCATTTGTTGTTCCAGTTATTGAACGAATAAGACTAGCAATTATTTTATCTCGCGCATCTTTATCATTACTCTCTTTAGGTAATGTTATATCATAAGGACTATCCGTTAAATATTGCGAAATGTTTTTAGCTGTAAATCTAGGAATATTACGTATAGCTTCAGTTGCAACTCTTGGTGCATAATCTGGATCTGCTGCTTCAAATATATTTGCTGTATATATAATTGGCATTCTCATTGCAAAATTCTTAGGAGCATCTGAAGGAGTACGACACAAGAATGTTCCTAATTTAACATCTAAACCATATGGTTGTTCTGTATGTGCAAATAGATTATAAAGTGTTGGAAGATATGATTCTTCCGACATCTTAGAATATGTTGAATTTTTATTTTCATCAAATAGTGTTGCACCATCAAATAAAGAAGGAGTTAATAACTCTGAAGCATGTTCTGTTAATACTAATTCTCTACCTTGTGATGTATTTATATATCTAAATATTCCTGGAATTGTCACACCATCTGGTCCAGTATGTTCTAATAATATATTAGAATATGTATACTGACTACTTTTAAGTTTTTGTCTTCCCCATTTAAGAAGAGCATCATGTCGATATATTGTTCGTTCAACACCATTTTCTATTACTTTTTCAGGTGTTAAATGTTCAAATATTTTCTTTATTCTTGTAATATAATTATTGTTTAACACATCTGAAGAATTATTTCCTTCAACATTTGGAGTATTAAGTTGTAAGGGTACCACAGTATATGGTGCTAACATTTCAGCAAGTTCGTGAGTTAAGTTCATCGTATCACCACTAAGTGTTTCACGATTATATATTGCTGGAAGTGAAGCATAAGAACTTTGTCTAATTCTTACACCTTGTTCTTGTTGTTTACGAAGAAATCTATTTAAACTTCTTGCTGCACTTAAACTACGAACTTTATCATTATATAGTTTTTTACACTCTGCCTTTTTATCAACTATCTTTTTAATTTTATCAACTAAAAGCTGTACATTTTTTAGCTGTTTATTTATATTTCCACGAGCATCATTATTTTGATTAATAAAAGATGTTACACTTATAGCTTCTGTTGATGGAAATAAAAGCTTAACAAGTTTTACTGTATTTGCTACAACTTCATCGTAAGAGTCTTGTTTGACTTTATCAAATTTAGAAGTAATAACTTTATTTATATAATCAATTAAATAATCTGTTGTATTAACATCTAAATCAACTATTGTATTTCTAAGTTCAGCACATCTATTAAACCATAAGTTATCTAACAAATTACTTTGTCTGTTTGATTGAACTATTTGAACTAATGTACCATTAACTCTAACTTGAGTTTTTGGCATTACTGTTTTAGCAAATACAGACATAACTTCAGCAGCAAAATCATTATCATTTTCTAATCTTGTTGCAAGGTCTTCAAGTGCTTCATAACCAGGAAGGTTTTTAGCTATGTCTTTAATTACTTTAATGGCTTCTGATAAACTTACAAAATTACGAGTAGCACTATACAATATACTACTAACAGCTTTTGCATCAAGTGTGTCTTGTATACCAAATCTATTATTTGTATCAGCTGTTAGATTTGTTTCACTACGAGTAGTACTTATTACTTTACCAAGTGTATTAAAATAATTATAAAGTCGTTCACCAATGTGCATCATAAAATCACTATGAGCACCTGAATGGTCAGTTAGAGCTATTGTTACATCTAAATCTAAATCATTTGAAGTATCAGCACTATCTTCTCCGTGTGAACTTTCATTATCTTCATGTTGACCATCACTTTGCTTTTTACTTTCTTCATCATCTTTTGTCTCATCTAATGTTGGCAAAACATATTTAAGTTTTGGATTACAAAAGACTTCACGTATATATTGTTTTGCATCATTATCATCAACAGTAAGTTCATTCCAAACAGCAATTAAGTTCTTTGTAACAATAGGATTGCTAGTACCTAATAGTTCTTTTATAAACTTTTCAATTTCTTTATGCGTAACATTCTCTTTAGCTTTTAATGTATCAAGTTCTTTTTTTAACTCATCTTTAGACTTTTTATTATTACCTGTTGTATATTTGCGTCTTTTAGATGCTCGGTCAAGTATTATATTTTCCCATTCTATTATAGCATGACGGAGATAAAAATCAATTTTATCTCCTTTGATTGTCATGTTTGCATCTTTATAAGTTTGATATGTTGATAACAATAGTTTTGCAACGAATCGTTTGCCATCTTGTCTGTCTATACTTGATGGATAATCAAACTTTTGTGATTTATCATCACTTGCTTCATATCGTGCAGTTGCATTAACATCCGGTTTTATAGCATACCAGTATTCTATTATTTGTTTTGCTAATTTCTTTGCATCTTTACCGTTAAAATCAACTTTATCAAGTTTTCCATAATTATCTGCATACCATTTTTTAAAACGACGGTCATAATCTTTACCATCAAACATTGCTGCAACCATTATCTCAGAATCTAAGTCACCATTACTTACAAGGCGTCTTAATTCATCAAACGTTTCTGTTTTTACTAATTCATCAAAACACATAATTATTTATTTTAAAGTTTACAAATATAATCTATATAACCATTATCGACAAGCCCTTGAAAATTATTTTTAAATTCTTCAGGAATTTGTTCTTTTACAGTATCAATGCTACTAACATCTGTATATTGAGAAGGTAAAGTAATATTAGGATCAAATGCAACATCTATAGATGATACTGCGGCATATTCCTCCTCGTAATCAATTTCATCATTTAAATCTTCTACTTCTTGAGTAGAATCACTTGCGTTATCACTCTCTTCTACGGGGGGGTTGTTTTCATCTAATTGCTCATCTTCTGTTGTATTATTATCAACTTGTTCTTCTGTTTCTATTGATGGTGATGGTTCATTATTTGTAGTAACTTCCATTAATGTTTCATACAACTGTTGGTTTAAGCTATTATCTTTAATCTCACCAAAACCAAATAGTTTGCGAAGAACATTCATAATACGAGTTATAAGAGAAGGTTTAGCGTCTTGTTTTACATAATCAGAAGTTTGTGACATTTCATTTAATGTATTGAAGAACTCAACTGATGTCATAGCTTCTACAAGAAACTCTTCTAAAACTACATTTTTGTTAGTATTTCTATTAGAATATTTTTGTAGCCATTCTCTTACATATTTATGATTATCATTTGAAGTATTTTCAATACTTATAAATTGACGAACAAAGTCCTCATATATACTAGCTATATCAGGTAGTATTCCAGCTTTATTTTTATTTACATCTCCTCGTTGTATATTTTTATGCGAATTTATAAGCTGATGTAATTGTTCATGTACTAATACTCGTATTGCTTCGTTCTGATTAGAAGTAATTGTTGAAGATAACCTATTGAGAAAATTATTACCAACAACTGTAGTATGTGCAGGAACTCGTTTTGTAGTCCATCTATTTTTACTTTTATCCCAAACATGATATGTTCTGTCAGAAGAATTAGGACCAGTATTTGTTTGAGCTAATGCTTGATTTGTTGTTTGTTCTTGCTTTACTACTTTCTCTCCGTCTTTCTCTTCTACTTCATAACTATTAAATTTAGCATCATATACAATCTTAGTTGGTAAGAGTAATATTCCAGGAATTTCTTCTTCTTTTATAAGTTCGTTTAATTTGTTATAAGCTTCACTACGACCTGCGGTATCAAATAGCTTCTGAACAAAATCAATTCCATCTTCTATTGTATATGAACTTGATGTAACTTTTGAAGCATTTTCTAAAATATTTTCTTTTAATTGCTCTTTTAGTTTAACATCAACATCTACTGTATTTACAACATCATATATACGTTTACCTACAGGACCGCTTCCTTTTGGAACAAAAGGTTCTGTATTAACAAGTAATGTTTGGTTTCCTCTAAATGTTACACCAGTTCTATCATAATTACTACCATACTTATTCTTTTTAGTATTAACTCTTACAAGATTACCATTTTTTACAAGTGCATCATAAGATTCAAACTCTTCAATTTTAGAAACTAACGTTTTGTTAGAAACTTCAGCACCTGCAACTTGTATTACAGAAGTTCCATCATCTTTTGTAACTCTTCTAATATATCCATCAGCTGTTTGAGCTTTATTATTGTCGGATTCTATTCCAACAGCTGATATATCAAACTGAGAATTTATTGTTAAGAAATTAGTTATAGCATTAACCATATTTCCTATAATGATGGGATTGTTCTTAGCGTTTCTACCAGTAGATTGATAATAACTTTCACCAGTAAATTTTGCATTCTTTTCATCTTCATCTTTCTTTTTACCTACATCCTTCTTTTCAGTTATTATTAAGCCTACTTTGTTTACACCAAACCTATTATTCCAAGTTAATCGCATAGATTTATTAGTACGTATTTTAGCTCCTTCACTAGTTGTTAAAATATTTCCTTGACTATCTCTAGAATATTCTGAATAAGTAAGAACTATACCATTAACTTCATTAGTTTCTCTGTCTGTAGCTGTATATAAAATGAACTCACCATCCCTACCACTAAATGGTCTTATTTGATTAATTGGAGGTTGATATAGCGTTACATTTTTAGAATACGTTTTTCTATCAGGTATAACTCTAGTATAACTAGTTAATAGTTTAATAACATTATTTCTAAGTGATTGGTCAGTAGGAGCATTAAATAATGCAGTTAGTGCTCGATTAAGTTGCCCTTGAAATTTAAGACCAATACTATTTATAATAGGATTCATTGGGTCAACTCCATACCTCCATCCAAAAGCCTTAACATATTCTGGTTCTTTATTTCGACTATACATTATAATGTACCTACCATTATAATTAAATCGAGTATTTGGCTCTGGCATACCAGCAACATGAATTCCATCATTGTTAATAATACACATGTGTGCATTATTTAATTCTGCAATACCATCTTGAATTGTTGGTAGTGTTTGATATTCTACTTCTGGTTTTCTACTAACCTGTATACAATTTCCTTCGTTGATGTGTTCAATAATAACTTGTCCATCTTCATCTTGTGGCATTGCTTGTATTGTAGCATAAGTATCATACATCTTTTGAAACCACACATTTAATGATTCTTGCATCATCATCGCTGTTAGATGATTTAAATTAGTTGTACCAATTTCATTTATTGTATGATTCCATAATTGATATAAACCTCTAATAAGTTCTGCTTCATTAACATAATATTTCCTATAACGTTTAGAGTAATATACTCTCATCATATTACCCTCTTCTTTATTCTTAAATATCTCTATAGACTCTTTTATCAAATTACTAATAGTTGGTACAGCTGTAAATTGACTTATATATTTAGAAAAGTCTATAGGTTTATTTGAATATTTAGATGCAACAAATATATCAATCATTAATTGTTGTATAGCTTTTGCATCATCTGTATTATTAAGAAATAAATCTTCTAAAATGTCTTTAAGCCTACTTTCAACTTTACCATTAGCTACATATACATCTGTTCTCCAATCATTATTATATTGAATAAGATGGTCACCAGATACTTCTGGTAATGGCCACCGAGCAATAGTTATACCATCTTTTGAAATAATATATGAACCGTTTTCAAAAATAATATCAAGTTTGTCACCTACTTTTAGAGTATTAAGTAATTGCATCATTCGTTGCTTCTGAACACTAGCATCTGGAAGACCTGACATTACATCAATAAATGTATCAAGAGGTGCTCTTAAAATATTAATAAGTGCTCCTCCAAGTTTTTCAGTTACAAGTTCAAGACTATCTGTTAATATTCCTTGTAAAAGTTTGTCATTATTTAAATTATCTTCATCAAGTATTTCATAAGTTAATCTAGCTTCTGCCGTATTAAGATATGCAACAAACATATTATATGCACTACGACAAAACTCATTATCTTGATTAGGACAAACACTCTTTACAAGTTTCATCAAATCACCAACAGATACAATACGTTTAGTTTGTCCTGTACGTGGATTTTTAACAGTACTTACCATTTGTATTTTTGCATATCTATCAAGTAATTCTTTAATGGAATCTTTAAATATATCACCATAATTTCCTGAAACAGTACTTGATATTTTACTTTGCATTAATACATTAGCTGCTGCTTCTTCAACTGAACCACTAGTTGTTTTATTTAGTTGACTTGCAATATTTTCAGCAATGGTTTTTCTACGATTAACAGCTTCTTCTACAACTTGTTTAAGTTGGTCTTCTGTATAGATAGAAAGATTAACATCATTATTTTGTTTTAATGCTGTAATTATAGCATTAGGTATATCATTCCATGGAGTGTTTTGTATATTTCTCCAATCAATGAATCCGCCAAGTAATCTTTCTATTGTTTGATTTATGTGAGCTTCATCAAATTCATTAGCATTTAATTCTGCACTTCCTTCTTCAACATCTCCTGTTACATTGTTATCCTCTGAAAAGTCTTCTGTAGCATCATCAGATACATCATCATCAGATGATAATGTATCCATATCGGTATCTTTCTTAGTATCTTGAATTGTTTCAAATATTGCTAACGCTGGGTCTTTTTTAATTTCATCTAACATCGCTTCTATTTGATCTTCTGTTAGTGAAACAACATAATCTTTATGTTGTGTAGAAACAACAATAAATGAATTATCTTTATTTAAAACTATTTTTTTAAGAAATACATTATTAATTTCATGAGGATTATTTATACCTAATTGTGTAATTGCATCTGTTAATGGTTGAGCTAACATGTCAGGAATAGTATCAAATAAATATAGGTTTGATATTACTCTAAACTTTGGAAGATTTTCTTCATTAATTACAGTATTATATTCAAATGTAATTACTCTTGACCCATCAGTATGTTCAACATCCTTACCAGTAACATAATCACTATCATTTGATAGTGTTGGATCCAATGTCTTTATTGTGTTTAATACTTGTTTTATATATTTGTCTGATAACGTTAAATTAATTGTTGAATTATTTTTCTTATTTATTATTTCTAATGTAACTTTTCCATTTGGACGAACTATTAACTTTCCAACTTCTAAAGGATTGTTAGGAACTGTTTTTGTGTTTACAAGTAATGATTTTATATGATTAGACTCTGCATTCTTTTCAAAAATAAAATCAAAAGCATCATTTGTAAAACCAAATATTTTAACAGGTTCATTAGACGCTACAACTTTAATTTCAAATTCTATTCCATTTGATGTTTTATTTGGCGATAGTATTTCACAGCTATCACCGTTAAGCATACTTTGACTTATAATATCTTGAACATCAATTTTAATACCTATAGAATTTTTAATAAGTTCAGCCTCAGTCCATTCTAGACCCCCCATAGGAAGAGGTTGTGTTGCTGGCTGTTGAGCTGGTTGTTGAGCTGGTTGTTCTACTACCGGTTGTTGAGTTTCATTATCTTGTTTAATTTCTACCGGTTTTGTTGGTTTAGCTTGCTGTTGATTATCTTGTTTATTAGCATAATCTAGTTGTCCAGTTTCTATTATATTACAATTTTCATCTATTCTAGGTTCACTTATAACTTTTATTGGTTGACCGCTTGTTATAAGACCTTGTGGCTTAGTAAACAAATCGCTTGCATATATTTGTGTAAGCACTGGACTGTTTGGAGTATTATTGCCATTATAACTTGATAAAGCTATTGTATAACTACCATCTTGATTTTGTACTCCGACTCTAAATAGAGGATTATTTGAATTACTTTTTGTAATTTTAGCTTTACCGTTATCAATAGTTATATTAATTCCTGTAATTTTTTGTGGTTTTTGCTGCTGATTTTGGTTTTGCTGCTGCTGGTTTTGGTTGTTAGAATTGGCAGATTGGGCATTTGCTGACGTTGTGGCGGCTTGTTGGGCAGCTGCTGAACTACTATTCGTCTGACCATTTTGAGGCGATTGTGAGCCATTTGTGGAAGAATTTTGATTTTGCAATCTATCTTTTTCATCTATCATTGCAAGTACTTCCATAACATAAGTAAAGGCAGCTTTATTAGCACCTTTACTAAAACTCATAACTTTTAGTGCTCCAACTAATTTGTTACCATCTGTTATACCATCATCATCAGTTTCTGTAAATAACTCTCGTGCAATACGATATGCTTCTTGTCTATCACCAGCTGCTGCTCTTGTTATAATATTAACAATATCTTTATGATTTGTATTCTTGTATTTTGTATAAATATCACGTATTATTTTTTCACTTTTAGCAATAGCTTCTTTACGAATATGTTGATTTCTATTATGTAAAGTATCTACTGAGTTACGAATAGCTTCACTTGTTAATGATATATTACTATGAACTACTGCTTTTGTAACTTGTAACTGTGCAATTTGGTCATATAATTGATATGCTTTAGCATTACGTGATGCTAAACCATTATTAGCTTTAGTAGTACGACTAATATGTTGAGAGATAACCTTATAAGCATTCTTTATTTCTTCTACGGGGGCGCTATTGTCAAAGTAATCTTCAAATTCTTTTATAAGTTCTTCATCTGTTTTATTAAATTCCTTACCCTCAACATCTATTTTACCAAAAGGTTTAAATGCTTTACTTGTTCTAATAATGTAAAGCATTGCACCAAGTCTATTAGTTGCAGTTCTTGCATTGTTTATTTCATCCCCAAATGAAAAATCATTTTTAATATAGTTTAAAAGAGCTTGTTGACTTCTGTTTAAATCATCAATAGACTCTGCTTTTCTCCAATCAGATAAGTTTGGATCTTCTCGTATTTCTTGTTTTTTAGCTTCCCATTTACCATAAGTCATTGCAATACTATTCACAATTAATGAATGTATTGTATTAAGTTTATCATCTGTATTTAATGTATCATCTTTTTCGATTTCAGCTCTAAGTTTTTGTAATGCTTCTATTTGCTTGTCTATTGTTTGTTCTTCTAGTAATACGTCAACATTCATTTTAGCAATTTGTTGAACATATTCTATAGATATTTGGTCTCCAAGAGCTAAATGTTTATTTATTTCAGTAACTTGAGCATTAACTCTAGATAATTGTTTTTCATATAAGTCCCTAGTATCTTGAACATCTTTAACAGTTTCATTAATAAATGAATCTACTTCATTCTGTGATACAATACCTAAATCAACAAATGCTTTCTTTACAGCGTCTGCTTGTAAATAATCTAATAATAACTCTGTAGTACCACTATTAACACTTTGTAATGCGATGTTAGCACGATATTCCTTTATAAGTTTTTGTTTAATACTTTCACGCTCTGCTTCGTTATCATTTTCAATATCTTGCGGTCTATTATTATCATCAACGTTAAAAGGATTCTTTCCAGAATCTACCATTTTTAAATCAGCTACAAGTTGATTTAATAAAACATTTCGACGCTTTATTGCAGTTATTGCAGCATATACTTCCGGGGTTTCAGATAATTCTGAGTAACCAGTTCCAATAGTAGGGTCTTTACTTTCAGAACCAAGAAGTTCTTCTCGTTCTTTTAATTCAGCTTTTCGAGCTTTGTTAATTTTATATTTACTATATTGATTTACTACACCACCAAATACTACACCTCCAATAAGTCCCCAAAAAGCACTTTCTTGTAACTCTGGAGAACTCATATATTGAAGCAAACGTCTATTAAAAAAACCGTTCATTGTAGTGTCAGTTTCTCCATCAAGCAAAGCTCTTCCATATGTAATACCTTCTTCTTGTGCAATGTAGTTTATAGCTTCTTCAATACCTTCCGTACCTTCACTAATTACAAAAGAACTTGTACCTCTTACTCCATCCCACAACCAATGACCTGCATTTTTTATTTTAGAACCTTTGTTTGCAGCAACAAGAGCTTCATTATCTAAACCAGCATTAGCTATTGACGCTCTATGTGCTCTATTAGCTTTAAAGCTTCTAATATTTTTAGCAAGTCTACCAATAGAACGAATACCAGCAAGTTGTATTACATCAAATATTGTATTACTATAATCTATTGCAAATGTTCTATCTGCTGCATTTCGTGCTATCTTTTTAGCAACTTCTTCTTTATTTGATGTATTAATACCTTCAAGCTCATCTTTATTTTCAGCAACCCATGCTGCATAGTCTTGGTCATCCATTTTATTTAATGTAGCATATGCTTCATCAAACATACTTTCATACGATTGATGAGCCTCTTGATAATTCTCAAGAGTTCTCATTATTACGGCATCACTTCCTCTTTCAGCCCAAAGTTTTACTTTACTTCTAAGATTTGGATTTGCAAACATTCTACCAAGAGGATTGACTGTTCTATTTGTAGCGTTGACTGTATTCAGTGCACCTTCTATGCTATCAACTTGTCTAGCTCTATTTATAACTCGTTCAACTTTACGTGCACGATTAACTGCAGTTAATGCTTTAATACCTTTTGCAATTCCAGACGTAACTAGTTTACTAGGAATCAAAAGAGTTAATGATGAAGCAAGTTGTGGAAAGTTTTTTGCATACCATCCTAAAGAACTAAAACCACCATTTTGTATATTAACAGAAGGATCTGCATAAATAGGTGCGTATTCATTATTAAATTTATCTCTCCATTCATCTATTGTAGCACTAACAGGATTAGAATAATCACCTGTTGAACTACTATCATAAAGTCCACCAAGAACTTTGTCAACTAATAAATCACCAGCCTGCCATAAGGCTTGAGGTGTATCAGCTATTGCAGATAGTGTACCACCTATTCCTTCACTTATTAATGTTTGAGCTAAACTATTAAATACTTTTGTCCAATTAGACTGAGCGTTTGCTAACTCTGTATAAGTATCACTGATTCTATTTGGTCTAATACCATAATCACCACTTTCAGGTTTTAATGGCATAATCCAAGTATGTATTGGATTATCTTCATATATAGCAGAAGCAATAGGATTACCAAATCTATTTGGATCATGTTCTACTTTATATGGTAGTTCTGTATTCTTTTTCTTTTTGGGATTATAGTTTGGATTTGAAACTATATAACCACCATTATTATATAATTCAGCTACGTTCATACCTTAATTATTAAAAGCACTTATTTGAGACTTTATATAAGCACGTAATTGAGCAAATTTATTTTTAATAAATTCACTATCTGTAGTAGTACTAAGTCCAGTCTTACTTTCAGAATTTATTCGTGACATAGTCTGAGGATATAATGCAGAAATCATTGATGTTAACACAGCATCAACTCTTGCCTCCATATTTGGATCTATCCTAAATTCACCGTCTTCAGTATAGTTACCCATGCGAGCCATATTAATCAAGTCATCTATCATAAACTTTTTATTAATTTGACGTTGCATTTCCTCTTTAGTTATTGGGGTAATCACTGTACCATCACCTTCGCCTTCAATTAATGAAGCATAAGCTTCTCCAGGTGCTCCATTTACTGCAACATATTTTTTAGTATCGCTGTCTGAAACATCAAACTTGTAATTATATAATTCCATATTATTTGCTTCTACAGCAGCTCTAAAATCAGTATCTTCTTTTATTGCTTCTTTAGCTTTATCTTGAAACATTGTTGGTACAAAGTAAACTTTTTCATGACTTATAAACTTATCTTTATTATCTTTCTTTGGTAATATTGTTAGATAAGCACCAAGTTCGTTTCCACTAAAACCTAAACCTATTGATAATCTACCATCATCAAATGCAGCTTTTATTTCTTCACCTGCCAATCTTCTACTTCTTGTATCATATTCTTGTAGACCAATGTCTTTGTCCGTATCTTCCGGGTCATAATCCTCTGGAAAACCATACATTTTTTCTTGTGTATAGTCAGTATTAAGTATTGTACTTTCATATATTCCATTTACAATCTTAACCTGTCTATTATATTCTTCAGTATCAATTTCACCATTATTTAATTTTTGACGTAAATTCGATACTGCTGCACCTGTTACATCATAAACCCTTGTACTTCTAAGAAAACCTTGGTCCTCTTCTCCATTTGGAATTATAGATTTCATTACGTCTTCAGCATCGTCTAGCATACGATTAATTTCAAATATTTGAGAATGTGCAAACCAACTAGAAGAACCATATTGTCCATGATAACTTGGGTTTGCATAATGTGGATCCAAATCTACATTTCTAGCACTTGTACTAAATAAATTTTCACTATCTGATAGTTCTGTTGCAGCAAAAGCTTGATAATTAATTTCACCCCTTTGAGGATTTTCTAATAGTTGTCCATTACGTTTTCCAGCTACAGAATATCTTGCAGTACCTGAATAATTTTCTTGTATAGGATCTTTACCATGTTTCAAACTATGATTCGTATCAACTCCTCGTAAACCTCTAATTATATCATTAAAATGTTCATTACTTTTACTAAAGTCTATTACAACATTTCCATCATCATCAGTGCTTTTTGTTATACCAAGTCGTTGAAGCTGTAATGCTGCAACTTCTTCATTACTTGATATTCCCATTTGCTGTCTAAATAAATCATATCCTGTATCAGCATAATGGTCGTCTGCTGACAACCAATCTATACCAAATAGTCCATATCGTTTTACTGTTTTACCTTCAAACTTTATTGATAAGCTGTCTGCTACTTTAGAATCGTCTTTTTGCCAGCCATAACCATTACCTATTGCTTGTAGTAATCCATTATAACGTTTAGCCCAAGAGTTTTCAGTACCATCTTCATTTTTAGACGATATTGTTGTACCATTCATCGCTGCATTATAAAATTTTATTACATCTTTTTGAGAACTAGTAGCGTTTGTCATCAAGGCATCAAACATTCTACCTTGTTGTCGAAGAGATGCAATATCTTGTGTTAATTTTATTTGTTTATCCTTATCAGTTACAACAACACTAGATAAATAATCAGCAGCTTCATTATATTTATAATTTTTAATAAGACCATTTACAGTTTTATTAAAATCTTCTATTGATATACTACTCATAGTTTAATTTTGTTTTGGTTTAAGTACTACAAATTTATTGTCGCTAGAATAGCCAGAACCATCAACGTTACCAGAGTTACCCCACCACAACCATGGAGCATTAACTCGTTGTTGAGTTGGTACTCCATTTGCAGCACCTGTTTGAGGATTACCAATATCTGGAGCATTATTAACATTAACAACAACTGGAGTACCTCCACCTCCACCACTACCTGAAGCAGATTGATTGTCTCGACTACTACCAGTAACATTTTTAGTTTCTGTATGTCTATATGCAGCTTCTTTAAGCAATGGGTCCATTACTTTATTTATATATTCATCTAATGTTAAAAGTGATGCTTCAGGATTATTATCTTTATATATAACATTACATCTAGCTAATTCTGCTATAATTTTATCTCTATCAGCTGAATTGATATTTGAATCATTTAACTGACTAAGCAGTTGTTGACGTTGCCATTCTAAATTTCTAAATCTTTGCTCTATGGCATTACGACCAGCGCTTCCTGGACTGAAATAAGCATTTTTAGTTTCAACAAGTTTATCATAACTTAATTCTTTTACTGAATTTCCCCAACTCCTTTGTGATGAACTACCTGTTCCATTGGCATTTGTTATGGCACTACTTGTACCACCTTCATTAGACTTCATTGTAGGAGCAGCAATGCTTACAATTTCTTGCAACATTTGAACATCAGTTTTATCTTCTACTGGTAATGCACCATCACCAGACCAATGCTGTGTATCATATTTAACATTACCTGCTACTACATTTCCATTATCATCACGTTGAGTTGGATTAAATGAATATTTGTTTTGGTCTTTCCATCTAGCCTTTGTTACTTCATCAAATCTTTGGTTTGATTGAATACCTTTCCAAGTTTCTTCATATTCAGTATTAGCACGTTCTCTTGCAAGCAGTTCTTTATTAGACATTAAATCTGACGCAATTCTCATAACTTCATCAGGTTTAAACAAATTTTCATTTATTTCTTTTTGTGCTTTATCTAATTGTTGTGACATCCAAGGTCTATCTGCATCATTAATTTTCATTTTACTAACAGCTTCATTCATAATAGCACGCTGTCTCATGCTTTCTTTACGATCTTCTGTTAGTTTATCAGCAGTAGTCATTACTTGGTCACCTATACCATTGTATTGAAGGAGGTATGGATTTATACCTCCTCTAATACTTGTTGTGTTTTCTCGTCTATATGTATTAGCCATTGCTTGTAGTATTATGTAAGTGATAATAATTTCTCAACCATGGAAGGTTTTTCATCATATAATCCCAAGTATTTCCATTTCTTAAACCAGCAAGTTGTATAAGATGCCTATCTCTAAGTCTGTCCATCATAGTTTGAAATGTATTACCAGCTATTGCTGCATAATCAGCCATTTGTTGAGCATTAGATTCTACATTACTCATTTCAAAACCAGTTCTTTGATTTAATAGATTACTTTGAGCATTTAATAAGTTAGCAGCATTTTGTACTCTATTCGATGCGTTTTGCATTGCTACTTGATTTCTAAGCTCAGCATCTTTATTTCTAAGTTCAAGATTTGAAGCTCTTGTAGTATCGAATATTTTATTTGCTCCTAAATTACGTTGAGTGTTTAGTTCATTAATTCTATTTAAGTAATTAGCAGAACTTGCTGTATTTTGTCTACCTACATTAGCTTCATTTTGATATTCTTCTTGCAATGCTGCAAGCTCTGCATCATTTCGCACTCTAGTATCTAAAGATGTATAAGCTACAGGATTATAATCGTATATTCCATTTAATAAACTAGCAGAAAAATCTTTGAACATTTGTCTAATGTCATTAGCATTACTCCTACTAGTAGTTTGAGCTAATGTTGCAAGACCTGTTTGAACACCAGCATTAATTAAGTCTATAGGTTTCAGTGCTCCTCCGAACCAATCAGAAAAGTTTCCTCCACTTACATTATCTCCTTGTTTGGGTGGAAGAGGTACTTGAACACGCTCAGGTCTATGTCCAACCACAGTAAGGTCACTTGGCACCTCTTTAATTCTTGGATATTCTAAACTTTCATTGAATAGTGTTGGAGTAGCTGGTCCATTATAAACACCGTCTTCTATATTTCTATTATCCCATCCATTATGTAGCAGTCGGTCATTTGTATTATTATTATTCCTATATCTACGTCTACCTCCACGTAAACTTAAGCCTAGTTCACCTCTTAGTCTATTTCCTTCAAATTTATCAGCACCTAGCATATTCTTTTTTCCTTCTTGTAATGCTAAAACCTGTTGTTTTGGATATCCAGCAAGTACTGCTTCAACAGGATTTAATCCAGCTATTACAGGACCAACTTTAGGACTAAACACTATAGCATCATTACCACTCTTTGCAACAAGTTCATTAGGTTCTACTTCAAACGGTGTTCCACCATACGTCATACCAACACCAGTTCTACCACTCTCATTAATCATATCATGAGTAGCTCCCTCTGGTATATAATACAATCCTTTTCCTACGGGGAGGGCATAGCCACCATCGGTTACTTGTAACCGTCTATTAGCTTTACCAGCATTTTTAAGTTTACGTCGCACTCGCCCGCCCGTAGGATATTGCATGTATTCATCCCTTGGTTGTAATGTACTAAAATAATTATTCAATGTCATAGCATTATTTTGCATTTGCTGATTTTGCATTTGTGCTTCATACATTCTGCGTTGTTCAGCAAGCTGTTGTTTTTGTAGGTCAGCTTGTTTTTGCTGACCCCATATTTGTCCAAGTCCACCAATAGCACTACTTATTATTGCACCCCATGGAGCTTTTGGTCTTGCATTCTTTAATTTAATTCTTGCCATATTTAGTATATTTGAGTATTAATATCTACGTTATCTAACTTAACTTTCTTATCGTTGTTAAATACAAATCTTATAATAAAGTATTTACCATAAACAAGAGTTTTATCATCAGCTGCACTATATATTACATCTTTTCCAGTTTCATCTTTAACTCTAACATTTCTAAAATAGTTAAGTACCCATCTACCTTTATTCCATGCAGGCAATGTATAAGGTTTAAGTCCGTATATTACATTTGTAACACGAGTATCATTGATGTCTTTATTTTCTATTGATACATTCATATTCATTGTATCAGCCTCATCAGTGTATATTCTTATAATATCACCACTATACAATCTTAATGGTTTCTCATCTCTTATTGATGGTAGATAATCTATTTCATTAGAATCAAATGTTGATAACACGTAGTTAATAGCATTAAGTACTTTAGGTACTTCATATGCTTCGTTGAATATTATATCTACATAACTTGCTATATCTTTATTTTTATTTTCGTCTTCACGTAATACATAATAATCAAATAGTTTAAGACCTTCATCGTCACCTAATGTCAGATTATCATATTTACTTATTAAAGAATCGTCAAATGTATAAAGAGTTTTATTATCTTTATTCTCATCAAATATATATGATGTACTGTATGTTCTAAAGTTATTTGTAAACTTATAATTATGAAGACTTATAAATGAGTTTGTAACAAAACTATAACTAAGAGTGAAATACTTATTATCAGTTGTTTTACAACATATTATAAGTCTATTATGTTTAATATCTTCTGCGAATCTTACAGTTTCCACATTACGATACTTTAAATAATTGGTTATATCAGCTGAAAGTTGACCAGCTTGACCATTTATAAAAGTAAATATAACACTATTTGTTCTATCATACCATATATAACCGTGTTTAGATACTATACTTTCATTCTTATCTTTTAAACCGCCAAATCCCTCATTCGAGGGCATTACTTCTTGATAATCTATATCAAATGTATCGGGTATATCAAGTTGAACTTTTTGAGTCATTTTTGGACTTCTATCAAATACAAACATCGAATACTCTGTATGTACTATAAAATAAAATCCTATACCAACTAAATTAGTTATCTTACCTTTATTTTCAAGAATGTTTTTGTATTGGTCTACACCAAAGTGTCTAAATCTATTTTCAAGACTTTCATCTGAAATAACATCACTTCTATATACAGTTTTGTCAAATCTACTTATATTATCTTCTCTATAATTAACATATACTTTAGATGGATGTGCTCTATAACAAGCTTGTAGTTCTAAAAAATCATGAAGTTTACTTGGTGTAAGTAATATATTTACATGCGATTTAGTAATTGATTTTGACTGCATACTTTCTGGAGCAGATTCATTATATGTAGTTTCTGTCATAACAACAGCTGCTACATCAAAATCTTGCTTTATATTCATAGCATTTGTTGGATATATAGAATACATTAAAGGAAGATGAATACTCACTGTATATTTTGTATCTTTACCAACATTATCACTTACAGCATCAGACATTGTAAAAACTCTATCTATGTTTGGATCTACAAGAATACCTTCACTATTATTTGTAAATACTAAATCAGTATATGAAAATAAAACTTGTTTATTTAAAAATGCAGGTAGATAATCTTTATCCCACCTAACATTCCCAAAAGTATAAATGTTTTTAGTAAGTCTGTATAGTGTTTTATGTTCGTTCTTATATATATTTGGAATATTCTTTATTAAAAAACCAATAGTATCACCTGTAAGCAATACTCCTTTAATCTTTATATGATTTTCATATAATCTATTATCTACATATATTTTATCATAATCATTTAAATCATATTCACCATTGCTTTCAAGTTTAAGTTTGTTACCTCTGATAGTATCCAAATCATACATATATGCTGCATTTGTTAATTTGCTAATATTAACATCGTTAACAGTCACATTGCCAATTATATATATACATTCAGATGTAGATTCTATTTCTTCGTATGTTATGAAATATCCAACAAATTGTGTTGCATCTGGGTTTGAAATATTAAATGTAGGTATTATTATATTTGTTGCCGATGAATTTTCCAAAACTGTTTTATAAGCAGTTGGTTCACCGAGTTTAAAACCATTTGTTGCGCTACCATCTTCTCTTATAAAATGAACAAAGAAATTATAATATTGATATGGATATAAAGTTCGTGTATTAGCATTTATATTAGTCGATACTGCTGCACTATCATTACTATCATCATCAGCATTTGAATTATAATTTCTAGAACTTATTCTAACTTTATCAAATAGAAAGTCTTGATGTAAGCCTGGACTTCTAGGAGTATAATTCTCTTCTTCTGTAACTTGACTACCATTACCAAAATGATAATATAATACCGGTGTATCCCATACCGTTTTAGACCAACCTAAATTTAAACATGATACACGTATATCATTATCTAACAAATTATATTCTTCACCATTCTTAGAAATTATTATTGAATTATCTGATATTTGTACTTGCAAAGTACCAATATCAAAATTCCAATTATCTTTCCATGCTGGTGGTGGATCAATAATAGCATTATTCTCAAAAACAACACCAGTGCTTGTTACATGTTTTGCAATACATATTGGAGTACTAGTATTAACATTATTATTTTGAATAAATAAATAATTATTAAAATGTACAATATTTCCTTTATAAGAAAATCCAGAATTACTTGTAAATGGTATTTCATTAGCCACTTCTACAAATTGTAGATAAATATAAGATGTTAGTTTATTTAAGAACTCATTTACATTTTCTACTACACCATTACTATCAGTTCGTATATTTGAGATAGTTATGGTTCGTGTTATTGTAGAATTATTACTAATTGAATTACATTTGATTTCAACATCCCAAAGTCTATCTGTTGATGTAGCATGATGTCCTTGCTGATAAACACCAGTTCCATCTAAAAGTGATACTTTATTTGTAAATGCGTTAGAATAATCCTTGTTTTCATATTCATTGTATCCTGCAATGTATAGTCTATTATTATAATTTACAACATGTTCTACATTATAAAATTGATGTGGTGATTCAATTAATTCATTTATAGATACCTCGTCTATAAAATTATTATTTACAATATCAAATTCTATATTTTCACCAGCAATGTTATATGTTCCTTGTATTCTACCTTGTATATCACTTTTACGTTTTATAATAAATGCAAGTTGAACTTTAGTTTTAACATATTTAGAAAAATTTAATCCTATTTGTATTAGTTTGTTTGACATACCATCACTATTAACATTAAATTTTTCTGCGGTAACATGTTGTAATAGTGTTTGATGTTCATCTTCTTTATAAAGATAACGATGATTATATTGACGACTTTCAACTTCTTGTATTATATTAATATCTGTCGTTATTTGAAACCATTTTGTATAATTATCTTTATCTACTGCAAATCTAACAAAAAATGTATATACACCACATACTAGTTCACCATCATTTTTAATTCTATAGTAACTATCATATTGTGGCACAGTTTCTTCAATAGCATAAGTTTTATCATCTCTGTCAGTAGCAATACTTAAATTAAAAGATTTAAGAGGAATTTTCTTATTAGCAGTAGTAGTTTCACCTATTGCTATTATTAATTCACCTTTATAATTATATGTATAACTACCTGTTATTTTACCACCTTCCCACTTCCAAGAAGTATGACGTTCATAAAGTGAATTACCTCCATCAATTCCTTCTACGGGGCGGGTAGCTTGACCATCTTCTAATCTATAAATTCTAGAGTTAGTACCATCATGTGTAAAGATAACAATTTCTTTATTTGTTGGAATAACTCCAACAATTCTTTCATTATCATTAGTACACCAAAACCTTTTACTTAGTCCAATATCATTTGACAGAAATGAACCAGTATCATCCACCATCATGTTCATAGCACAAGCTATGCCACCATTTGGTGCATCTTTTGGAGTTTTATTCAATACTAGTTTCTTTATTATTTCCATAATTTATCCACGAGGTAAAAATGTACTATTATAAAAGAAATTATTCCAACCATCACTATGTTCATCAGCAAGTTTCTTCTTTACAGAATTAATTGCTTTTGGTCTATAATAATGCCATTGACTTATTGGATTGAGAGTAGGCATATTACTTTTTAAACTATACACTGGATGTGTACTTCCTCTACTAAGATATTTGTATAAACAATACCAAGCTAGAGCTTCAAGTAACATACCATCATCATACACATAAGGACATTCACAATCATAATAATCATCATAGTATGTTGCAGTTTCATAACTTTCAACAACGATGGTATCAATATCAAAATTAAGTTCTATTTTATCACAATCAAGTACATAGTTCCTTCCACTACTACTATTACTACCACCACATGTACTAGCTACTTGAACTACGTTAATACCAGTCTTATTAGATGAATCTGTTACACCAATGACACCCCCCGTAGAAGGGATTGCCTGCCCACAACCACACCCTCTCTCACTATTATACTCTTGTATTTCAACTCCATTAGTATCATAAACTTTAAGAGAAGAAGCATTAAGTTTACAAGGAAATTGTGCTACTCTCTCAGATACTTCTAACGTACGTTTCTTCTTTTCCATTGGAAGTATTTGCATTTGAGATAGAGCATCAGTAACCCAAGCAGCTACACGCGGAATCCAATCACTTTCACTTATATTGAAGTCGTTATCTATCTTTCCAATTAACCTTGCCAAAGACAACTGATTTCTGATTTTCATTTCTTATAAAATTTAAATATATACCACTATCTGCTTTAAGGCAGAGATTAAGTTTAGTTTTAAGGTCAAGTTTAAGACCACATATAGTTTCTAGATTACCTTCATAATCTTCAATTATTTCCTCATTTGTTTTACCACGAAGCGATCTATGTCTATAATCACTAACTGTAAACTTCAACTTATTACCATCTTTTACAGTACTATTAAGTAGTGGAATTTCATAACAATATTCATCGTGTTTAAATACTCTATAATCTACGCCATTGTATTTAATATTATTTTCTTTACACCATTGTTCTTCTTCTTTATTGTATAGTGTTCCACCTTCATTTAATATTTCTTGTTTACGTTTCTTTGTGGCAGCATAATCAAGATGTGGCTTAGACTTTTCAATTCTACATCTATTAATACATATCCAACCTAATCCATTTTCAAAAGCATAACCTTCTCCAAATAATATCATGTGTTTATGTACTTCTGTATAGAATGTACGCAGTATTTCAGTATATTCTTTAAGACTTAAAGAAAGAAGCTTATCACAATGTTTTAAACTTTCATTAAACTCATGAAGTTTCTTTTGTAACCTTGCTAATTTATACAATGAATAACTAACAGCATCCATTGTATAATTATGCTTTCTATTAATAAACAAACCTTTTGACATTAATAAAAACTCACCATCAATATATTTGTTTTCATTATATTCTTTAAAGTCTGAAAGAGTAACACCAAGGCCTTCATAGACCTTGGTGTTTTTAGTAACTGTATCATATACATCGTCTAGTTGAGACTTGACCTTATCAAGCATACCTATAACATCGTCTCTTTTCTGCATAGTACGCTCTCGCATTTTATCATAATATGCTGAGGTAGTAGTAGGTACTTCTTTTATTTTCATAACTTATGGATTATATTCTGGTGCTGTGGCATCACGAACATAGCTTAGTCCGTCGACATAGTTTCCAACAATTTCACCATTAACAAGATTTATATTCTGCACTCTTGTACTTCCACTCTTCAGTATTACAAGTTGTATTGTAGAAGCATCTTTATTTACATCAACACGATTATTATTGATTTTAATATTCTTGAGGTCGGTTTCACCACTTGTAGCACTATATACAATAGACCTGTTACCACTTGAGTCTGCATCTAGTTTTATCAAATTTCCTTCAATAGTAGCATCAACATAGTCACTTATAGTACTAACTTTTATCAACTGACCTTTGCATCTAATTATATTATTTTTAATAAGAACTTCGTTTCGTTGACCCCAAGATGCACTAGCTTTATTATTAACATTGAAATCTAAGAGAGAAGCATTACCTAAATCTAGTTCACTATCTTCTATTTTTATTCTGTTTGCAGCATTTAAAGAATATTTTACTGTACTGCCATTGTATGCACTTATTAATCTACTACGAGTAATATTTATCGTTGAACCACCATAGGCATTAGATGTATCTTGTGTTATAATTAATCCATACTGCGATGAATAAAGTGTACAATCTTCTAAAGTTATCTTACTACTATAATATGAACCAAGTGCAGGTGTGTCAGTCATAGCTGCACCACTTTCTGGGTCTAATGCAACATTTCCAGCTTTTAAAGTACACTTTTTAAATGTTTGACTAATAGCGCTTAATCCTGTTATTCTAGAACCTTCAATATAACAATTATCAAATACTATTTCAGTATATCTAAAGTAATTAGTAGCTTTATCGCTCATTGCACCACCTTGTATTGTTGGTCGTGTATGTTTTCCATTAATATGAAGTGTACTATCTTTAACTATTACCAAATGAGGATGAGGACCAGATGCGCCAACTCCACCTATATAAAATAAGTGATTCTCGCTATTAGTACCATACTCGTCATCTTTAATATCTAGATTTGAAAATACAAATTTATTAGATGCCATACTATAAGAACAACCAATATATGTAAAGCATCCAGCTGTATTACTCTTGTATCCGTTAGCTATAAACCCGTCATTTATTCCTTCTCCAACGGTTTTAAATATAATATCTTCGATAATGTGATTTGTTTCTATGTGTTCTAATTTTATATTAGGACTATTAATTACTTTAAATGCTGTTAAATTAGCTCCAGCTAAGTTTACAAAATGATATGTTCCACTACTTGGTAAAGCATAGGCACCTCGTCTGTAAACATTTGCAGTAGTAATTTTTATATTCTTTACACAAACATCGTTTACTTCATAAAAACAAAATACCTCTACATCTTTGTCATAAATTGTTGTTTGACCTGCGCATTGAACTCCTTCAATAAAGAATGTAGAATTATTTGCATCAAGTGTTTTATTACTTCCTGTAAATACTATACTAGTATTTCTAGTACTATGATGGAAAATCTTTGATTTAAAGTAATATACTTTGCCTTCATCAAACAATAATGTTCCCTTTGTAAAGGCTTCAGCTTTTCTAACAAAAGGAGTATTATCAGTAAACGTACCACAAACATTACTAAGTAATGTTTTTGAATAGGTTTGATTATCTAATGTAAATACAAATGCACTAGACTCATAACCAGCAGTTTTACTACCAGTAGCTGGAAGAATTTCACCATTTGTTTCTTCCATACTTAAATAGATTGTATCTAATCGTGGTACAATATTGTTTGCTTCATAACTATTCCAACGAGTTCCGCTGGTCCAATTATTATACCAATTATCACCTTGTTTGAACAGGAAACAATTATGTATTGGATCATAATATACATCTGCTCCAGAATAATCAAGTTCTTTTGTTCCTTTAGCTTCTTGTTTAGCTAAATATACAAGATTTGGAAATACATCAGGAGCTTTAGGATAAACGCTTGACGGTGCAGTACCTACAGTACCTTCATAAATTTCCGCTACTTCTTCTGCCGTTAATTCTCTATTATAAACAGCCATCGGCCAACTACCAAAATCTATAGCATCACCTTTAGCACCAAACCATTCTGGATATACTACTTTATTAGCCCAATCGCCATTAACAGAAATATTATCACCAAATATTCTTATATGGTCAGCTTCAATAGTAGTATTTGTTCCAACCAAGTTATAATTA
>Ga0247611_10001104_pt1 | contig 49858 bp, 44 predicted proteins | sample 177DNAGHGhighgp2_FD_192422 | JGI IMG/M metagenome (GOLD analysis project Ga0247611, IMG submission 192422) | Sheep rumen microbial communities from Palmerston North, Manawatu-Wanganui, New Zealand - 1770 DNA GHGhigh gp2 | ecosystem: Host-associated > Mammals > Digestive system > Stomach > Rumen... | reverse complement strand
TGCAAGACTTGGATTTCTCGTCAGCGTCGGCCTCGGGTACCTGACGCTTTCACGCGCTGCGGGAACGCTCTCGGGCGGAGAGAGCCAGCGTATCCGCCTGGCCACCCAGATCGGGTCGAGTCTGATGGGCGTGCTTTATATTCTCGACGAGCCCAGCATCGGTCTTCATCAGCGCGACAACGCCAAGCTGATCCGAACCTTGAAGGAGCTGCGCGATCTCGGCAATACACTGATCGTCGTGGAGCACGACGAGGATACGATGCGCGCCGCCGATCACATCATCGATATCGGCCCCGGCGCCGGCGTAAACGGGGGAGAGGTCGTATGCGCAGGCTCTGTTGAGGACATTTGCGCCTGCCCGCGCTCCATTACCGGTGCCTATCTCAGCGGAAAGCGCTGCATCCCTGTTCCGGCCAAACGCAGAGAGGGAACGGGGAAAAGCCTGATCGTTCGCGGAGCAAAAGAAAATAATCTGAAACACATCGACGTCGAGTTCCCGCTCGGTAAACTGATCTGCGTGACCGGCGTTTCCGGAAGCGGTAAATCCTCCCTCGTCAACGAGATCCTGTATAAGACGCTTGCGGCGGAGAAAAACCGCGTCAAGGTGCGTCCGGGCCGCTCTGACGGCATCGAGGGACTGGAATATGTGGATAAGGTCATCTGCATCGACCAGAGCCCGATAGGCCGCACGCCGCGCTCCAATCCCGCGACCTATACGGGAGCCTTTAACGACATCCGCGATATTTTTGCTTCTACGCCTGACGCAAAGGCGCGCGGCTTCGGCCAGAGCCGTTTTTCCTTCAACGTCAAGGGCGGGCGCTGCGAGGCCTGCTCCGGAGACGGTCTCGTGAAGATCGAGATGCACTTTTTGCCCGACGTTTTTGTTCCCTGCGAGGTCTGCAAGGGCAAACGCTATAACCGCGAGACGCTTGAGGTGAAGTACAAGGGCAAGAGCATTTCCGACGTTCTCGACATGACGGTCGAAGAGGCCTACACGTTTTTTGAAAACCAGCCGAAGGTACGCCGCAAGATCGAAACGCTGCTTGACGTTGGTCTGGGCTATGTTCGTCTGGGGCAGTCGAGCACGACGTTGTCGGGCGGCGAGGCGCAGCGTGTCAAGCTTGCGACCGAGCTTGCCAAGCGGGAAACCGGCTCCACGGTATATGTGCTTGACGAGCCGACAACCGGCCTTCATGTCGCCGATATCCACAAGCTGATCCATATTCTCGACCGGCTTGTCGATGCGGGGAACACGGTCGTTGTGATCGAGCACAATCTGGACGTGATCAAGGTTGCCGATCATATTATCGATCTCGGCCCCGAGGGCGGCGACGGCGGCGGATCGCTTGTTTTTGCCGGAACGCCCGAGGACTGTGCCAAATGTGCCGAAAGCTATACCGGCGAATATCTCAAGCCACTTCTCGACAGAGGAAAGACTGCTACAACGGAGTAAGAAAATGGATCAGGAAACCGAGCTGATAGAGCTTGCGGGCTCTGTCGATTCCGTCATCTATAAAAATGAGGAAAACGGCTACACCGTGCTCAGACTTGTCGACTCCAACGGCGAGCTCGTCACGGTCGTCGGCTGCTTTCCCTATGCCGCAGCTGGCGAATCGATGATTATATCCGGCGTTTGGACGACACACAGCGTCCACGGAAGGCAGTTTAAGGCTGAGTACGCCCAGCGTATGCTGCCGTCGACCGCTCCGGCCATATACGACTACTTGGCTGGAGGCGCCGTGCGCGGGATCGGACCAGCGACAGCACTGCTGCTGGTCAATCGTTTCGGGGACAAAACGCTTGAAGTCCTCGAAAACTCGCCGGAGAAAATCGCACAGATCAAGGGAATCAGCCTGCAGAAAGCTGCCCAGCTGTCTGAAACCTTTCGCCGTCAAAGCGGTATGCGCAGACTCATGGAGTTCATCTGCTCCTTCGGTCTGCGACCGGTATTGGCGATCCGTCTTTACCGGTATTACGGCGACAGCGCGATGGTGATCGTGCGGGAGAATCCCTATTTGCTTGCCGCGCCGCATATCGGCGGGACTTTTGCCGAGGCGGACGATATGGCGCTGGAACTTGGTGTTGAGCTGAAAAGTAAAAACAGGATCGCCGCGGCGGTTATATTTGAGCTGGAATACAACGCCGGGGGAGGGCATTGTTTTATTCCCCGGGAAAAGCTGGCCGATATAACGGCTCAGATGATCGGCGTCGAACCGGAGTACATCGACGATGTGATCGAGGACATGCTCTCGGACGGCCGCATCATCTTTGAACAGATCGCGGGCTGCAACGCCTGCTATCTGCCAAAGCTTTATGAAGCGGAGCGTTTTACCGCAGAGCGCATCGCAGCGATGGCGAAGGAAACCTACGCCTCGCGGATGGATTTTTCCTCCCTTATTTCATCACTCGAAAAAAAGCAGGGGATCACCTACGCGCCGCTGCAGCGGCAGACGCTGCAATACGCCCTTGAAAACCAGATCGTCGTGATTACAGGCGGCCCGGGAACGGGAAAAACGACAACGATCCGTGCGATCCTGGCCCTGTTTGAAAAACTTGGGCTGAAAACACTTCTTGCCGCACCGACAGGTCGCGCCGCCAAGCGCATGACCGAACTGACGGGATGCGAAGCGGCGACGATTCACCGGCTCCTCGGCGCCAAATTTGCCGAGGATGAGGAGAGCGTTGTCTTCGGCAAAAACGCCGGAGATCTTCTGGAGTGCGAGGCCGTTATTCTCGACGAGTGCTCCATGGTCGACATTTCTCTCATGAGCGCGCTGCTCGAGGCGATGCCGGCCGATGCCAGACTTGTTCTTGTCGGCGACGCGGACCAGCTTCCCTCGGTCGGTCCGGGCGACGTATTCTCTGCGATCATCCGAAGTGAAACCGTTCCGGTTATTCGGCTGACGGACATTTTCCGGCAAAACCGCAACAGCCGTATCGTGCGCAACGCGCATATGATCAATCGCGGCGAGCATCCGGATCTGTCGGAGAATGCAGGGGATTTCTTCCGTCTCAGACGCCTTCAGGCGGCAAGCACGGTCGATACGATCACCGAGCTTTGTGCCACCAGATTGCCGCAAAACATGAACATTCCCAGCGAGGAGATCCAGGTGCTCTCTCCGACCAGAAAAGGTGAACTGGGGACTGTCAATCTCAATAAGCATCTGCAGGAGGCGCTCAATCCCGCCGCAAAAGAGAAGAAGGAAAAGCTCTTCGGCTCCGCTGTCTTCCGTGAAGGGGACCGCGTCATGCAGATCCGTAATAATTACGACATCATGTGGCGTGCCGCGGACAATTCCGCAGCGGGAAGCGGGATCTATAACGGAGATATCGGCGTTATTCGTACGATTGATATGGAAACGGAAACGCTTTCCGTTGATTTTGACAGCAGGATCGCGGTATACACCTTTGATCTGCTGCTTGAGCTTGAACATGCCTGGGCGATGACCGTGCATAAATCCCAGGGCAGTGAGTTTCGTGCGGTGGTCCTGGCGCTGTGCTCCACCTCTCAGATGCTGATGTCGCGCGACATCCTGTATACTGCCGTGACGCGGGCAAAGGAACTGCTCATTCTGGTCGGCGATGATCAGGTCGCGTTCACGATGATCGATAATGTCCGCCAGTCGAGGAGATACAACGCACTTCGTCTGCGGATCCGGAAGTTGAGCGGCATCCAGGGGGCGTGAAAGATGGATCTCCAAAAGATCTGCATTACGCTCGGCGAGCGTTTCCCGGAATGGGGAAAAAGAATAGCGCTGCTTGAAATCCGCGAAAAAGACGGCCGGGGAATCGCTTTCAACGACGGGCGCTGTATTTATTACAGCGAACGCCTGATGAACTATCTCACAGAGGAAAATCAGAGCTTTTACCTTGCGCAGCAGCTGGTGCATCTCCAGCTCAACCATTTTGAGCGCGGGAAAGATAAGGATCCGCGTGTTTGGAAGCGGGCGAGCGATGCGGTCGTTAATGCGATGCTTCGCGCGGAGGGCTTTGCTGTTCCGGAGGATGCGGTCATGATTTCGGATGCGCAGGACAAAAGTGCGGAAGAGATCTATGAGGTCCTTTTTGAGGAGCAGGGGAACGCTCCCGAGATCGAAGTCAGCGCCGGGGAAAAGGTAATCATGCCTGATCCTAAAAACAAGCAGGCAGGAAAAGAAGCGGAAGCGCGCGCCCGCGAGATCGAAGATCCCGGACTTGCAGCTGTCGTGTCCGGCCTTGCCGAAATGCTCGAGCCGAGCATGCAGATGGACTTTGACTGGTTTCCGGGCACAACGATCCGTGACGGCGTCATCCGTCACGAGTTTCGCGCCTATCCGGTTTCCTATGCTGAGATCCTGCTGGACACCAGCGCGTCGGTCGACGCAGATCTGCTGCGAGCGTTCGTGCGCGGGGTGAAAGGGTTGATGCGGCAGGACGCCGTCGTGCGTGTCGGCTGCTTTGATACGCGTTTTTACGGCTTTCAGGATATAAACAGCGAACAGGATATACAAAACCTGCAATTGAGCGGCGCCGGAGGTACGGATTTCCACGCTGCGATCCATGCGTTTACCGGTGACGCGGAAAACCGGATCATCTTTACGGACGGATATGCGGAAATGCCGGAGGAGCGCTGCGACGCGATCTGGGTCGTTTACGGCAACGCCGTGATCCACCCGCAGGGCGGACGCGTTTTGTACGTCCGGCCGACAGAGGAGAAAGAAAAACATGAGATCGATTTTCTTATCACATGAACAGGTTTTCGACAAGCCGCTCCCGCTGTTCAAAACGGTAGGCTGCGCTGCTCCGGCGTCGGATCTGGCGCTGCTGACTGCCCCGGACGACGGTTTCTTGTTTGAGCCGGGAGGCGGGATCAACTATTATCTTGCCGACGGCAGTGTAGACCGCTTCGGGCGGGATGACGCCTGTGCTGTTTGTGCGGTGCGTCCTGCCCTGATACTCGAAGAGGGCGATGAAAAGCTCCTAAACAGCATCCGGGAAGAAGGCGATGTCGTCACGGTTTGCTGCGGAACATTCCCCTCCGGCCTTTTGGATGCAAGCTTGCGAGAACTCGCCGCGCGTGAATACAGCCGAGGAACACTTGCGGAAACAGGGGAGACTTTCCACGCCCTTTCGGAGGATACCCCGATCTACCGTCTTGGCGGCAAGAGAATCGTTCGCCTCGTGCTGACGCAAATCGGAGCAGGCGGCTATGTCCAATTGCGCGACGGAACAGCCGTCACAGAGGGCGACGCGGTTTTTTTGGAGTTTCGCCCCGTCCGGTGGCTGTATGATCGCGCACGTGGCCTGCTCATCTGCTGCCAGGCTCTGTTTGGCGGCATGGACCGCAATCGTGCGGCAGCTTATTTAAAAGATGCTTTCCTTGAGGACCTGGCGGAAAGAGCCCTCGAACCACTTCCGGCTGACGCAGAATATCATCTTTCCACGCACGACGAGCTCAGCCTGATCCGCGCGTATGTGGAGGCGGATATTCCGGTATTCCTGCACGGCCTTTCCGGCGACGGGAAAAGCGACCGCGTCCGTCAGATCGACCCGCAGGCACTGGATATCGAACTGGTAAACGAAAATCCCGAGACGATCAACGGCCGCGCCGTTTATAACGAGGCGCGCGATGAGATCGTCGACATTAAACCGGTCTGGCTCGTAAAGCTTGAGCGCCTTTGCGAGGACGGCGAGCTGCACATCCTGTTTTTCGACGAGCTGACCAATGCCACCAAGCAAACCCAGTCAGTCATCTTCAAGATCGTGTTGGAGCGCTTTGTCAACAACCGCTGGGCGCTGCCGAAAAACGCACGCATCGTTGCGGCTGGCAACGACCGCAACGAGTCAAGCGCTGCGCACGATCTGGCCGAGCCGCTCTTCGGCCGCTTTGCCCATATTTATATTCGCACGACGATCGATAACTGGATGCCCTGGGCTGTACGCAGTCGGATCAATCCGTTTGTAATGGAGTTTCTTGCGAACAACGACCTGTATCTGCGTACTCCCTTTACCGGTACGGAAGGCAATGCCGATCCGCGTCGCTGGGAAATGGTATCCAAAGCGCTTGACAGTTCCAAAAATGACTTTTCACTCCTCGCACCGATCGTAGGACGTGACGCAGCGGATGCCTTTGTCCGCTTCTTTGCGGCCCGTCAGGAGATCACGACGATCGGAGAGTACACGGACGAGGAGCTTTCCCGGCTCAGTGTATCGAGAAAGTATCAGCTTGCCCAGCAGTGCCTGATTCTGTCGGGCTCTAGAAAAAAGGAGGGCAGGGACCTGGTCGCCCGCCTCGGCAAGGAATATCTGGCATGGTACGATTATATCCTTTCGCGCCGCGAATCCGCTTTCGCTGCGCCCAAGGGTAACCGATAAATGATTTGATGGAGGAAAAGCAACATGGTTTGGATCACCGAAGAGAATTATGAAGAGCAGATGCACAAGGAAGTCGAACCGTATGTCTATGCCAGAATGGAATCCGGCTTCTTCGAGCGTGAAAAAGATAAAAAGCTCTATTACGAGCACTGCCGGGCTGATGACCCCAAAGGGGTGATCGTCATCAGCCACGGCTTTACCGAGTCGGTGCGCAAATTTACAGAATCGGCTTATTACATGCTGCAAAACGGCTACGATGTGTGGGGGCTGGACCACCGCGGACACGGACGCTCTTACCGGAACAATAAAAACCCCTACGTCGTTCATGTTGAGCGCTTTTCCAACTATGTAGAGGATCTGCATTATCTGACGGAAAACATGGTAAAGCCTGCCTCCGGGGACCTGCCGATCTATCTCTACTGTCATTCCATGGGTGGCTGCATCGGCGCCTGGACGATCGAAGCGTATCCGCATCTGTTCAAGAAGGCTGTGCTGTCCTCGCCAATGCTCGGACTTAGTTTCGGCAAGGTGCCCGTTCCTGTGGTTTATGTTGCGGCAAGCCTGAAGGGGATCGGCGATAAGAAAAAGAACGCGCTCAAGACGGTCGAGTCCTTCCCGAAGGAGCCGAACTTTGAAAACAGCTGTGATTCCTCTGAGGTCAGATACCACTATTACTTTAAAAAGCGGCTCTCTGACACGGCACTTCAGACGACCGACCCCTCGATTAACTGGGGAAAACAGTCGGTCAGAGCCTGTGCGCGCGTTACGTCGCTTTTCTGGACCGCAAAGATCAAGATCCCGGTCCTGCTGATCCAGGCCGGAAACGATACGGTCGTAAAGAACGCCTCTCAGGATCTGTTCGCTTCCCGTGTGAAAAATTGCGAATTGTACCGTGTACCGGACATGAAACACGAGCTGTATATGACGGATTCACAAGTTCTGATCCCGTACTGGGAAAAAATCTTTTCCTTCCTCGGATAAAGAAAAACCTTCTTCCTTGCTCTGAGTTGATGAACGGGCGGAATGGTGTTATAATCACTTTATTATGGCCGCATTGCCTTGACAGGATTATGACGCTTGAGTAAAATAAACGGGCCGATGGAGGGCAGAAGAGATGACGGTGAGCATTTTCTTCGAGCATGTGCTCGATCTGCTGTTCCCACCGCGCTGCCCTTTTTGCCGTGCGCTCCTGCAGGATTATGAGAAGAATCTCTGCCGGAAATGCTCAAGTACGCTTCCAAGCGTACCGGAAGCTGCCGACAGTCAGAGCTTCCGGCATATCGAGAGGTGCGTTTCACCGCTTTATTACACCGGCAAGGTCAGAGAATCGCTTTTGCGCTACAAGTTTGGGGGCCTGAGGATATACGCAAAGACGTATGCCGTCCTGATGGCGGAAAGGCTTGAAAAGCGAGAGCTGTCTTTTGACGTGATCACCTGGGTCCCGCTCAGCGCAAAACGTCTGCGTTCGCGCGGATATGATCAGGCAAAGCTTCTTGCCGTCGAGATCGCAAAGCGATACGGCGCTCCCTGCGAGTGTTTGCTGATCAAAGCGACGGACACGCCGCCGCAATCCGGTACGCATTCGCGCAGGGAAAGAGAATCCAACATAAAAGGTGTATACCGTCCCACAGCGCTGCCGCTCATCCGGGACCGAAACATCCTGATCGTGGACGATATCGTTACGACGGGATCTACGCTCGGAGAGTGCGCTTGCGTTTTGAAAGCCGCCGGAGCAAAGAGCGTTTCGGCCGTCACGGTTGCCCGCAGTGCAAATTGAAAAGGAATAAAGGCTCCATATCTACTATGAGGTGAGAAAATATGGTCATATTCGAGAAAGATATAGCAATCGACATGGGAACGTCCTCTACGCTCGTCTTTGAGCAGGGGAAAGGCGTCGTCCTCCGCGAGCCTACGGTCGTTGCGGTCGACAAGTTTTCCGGAAAGATCCTGAAGGTCGGTCAGGACGCCCAAAAGATGCTTGGCCGTACGCCGGCAAATATTGTGGCGATCCATCCGGTCAGCGCAGGTGTGATCTCGGATTATGAGATGAGCGCACAGATGCTGCGCGAATTGATCGGTCGGATCACCTCCTTCAGCTTTTTCAAGCCCTGTGTCCTTGCCTGCGTTCCAAGCAGCATTTCGGGTGTGGAAGAGCGAGCGGTCATCGATTCCGCCATCGAGGCCGGCGCCAGAAAGGTCTATCTTCTCGAGACTGCCGTCGCGACTGCACTTGGTGCCGGTATTGATATCTCAAAGCCCGACGGGCATATGATCATTGACATCGGCGGCGGTACGACTGAGGTCGCCGTCGTTTCCGTCGGCGGCGTTGTTGAGTGCGAGTCGATTAAAACCGCCGGCAGCAGCTTTGACGAAGCGATCGTCAAATATGTGCGCCGCAAGCACAATTTGTTGATCGGTCTCGGAACGGCGGAGGAGATCAAGCGCAGCATCGGCTGTGTGATCCAGCGCCCGGACGTCGGTGTGGAAGAGGTCAAGGGGAGAAGCCTGACAAACGGCCTGCCCAAGACTGTTTCGATCACCTCAACCGATCTGATCGAAGCATTTGTCGAACCGATGAACCGCATCCTGGAGGCTGTGCACAATGTTCTCGAGCGGACGCCGCCCCAGCTCGTCGGTGATCTTGACAGAAACGGCATCGTGATGTCCGGCGGCGGAAGTCTTATCTATGGCATCGATCGTTTGATCGAACGCAGTACCGGCATCCGTACGATCGTTGTGGACGATCCTGTTTCCTGCGCCGCCTATGGCGCGGGCAAGATGCTCAAGCATCTGGAGGATATGCAGGACGGCATGATGAACTTCTATCGTAAACGCCAGCTGAAAGGCTGAGAAAAGGAGCAGCGAACGATGGGCCTTTCCGATCTTTTTAGAAAAAGCGGCGCGGCGCCAAAGTGCTCCGCTGTTATAGTAGCTGCGGGCAGTTCGACCCGGATGGGCAGCGATAAGCTTGCGGCAGATCTTTGCGGCATGCCGGTCCTTGCGCGGACACTTCAAAGCTTTGAAAGCTCGGATTATGTCAGCGAGATCGTAGTTGTTACGCGCATGGACAAGGTGAGCGAAATTGCCGATTTATGCGCCAGGTATGCATTCAGTAAGGTATCGAAGGTCATTGCGGGCGGAAAGACGAGGATGGAATCGTCTCTGATCGGCGTTTCTGCTGTGAAAGCGAGCGCAAAATTGATCGCTATCCACGACGCTGCCCGACCGCTCGTCACCGAAGCCGTCATCAAACGCACCGTGTGCGCAGCGGCGCAGTATATGGCCGCGGTTCCGGTCATCCCGAGCGTCGATACGCTGAAGGTCGTCAACGAGAAGGATCGCATCGTCGGAACGATCGACCGGGATACGGTCTATCGCGTCCAGACGCCGCAGGTCTTTGACGCGGTATTGATCAAAGGCGCATTGACAAAAGCGGCCGAAAAGGGACTGGCGCTTACGGATGACAGCGCCGCAATGGATATGACCGGCTTTCAGACCTATACTGTCGCAGGAGAAGAGGACAATATCAAGATCACAACGCCTCGCGATCTGATGATAGCTGAGGCAATCTTGAAAAGCAGGGATATGGTATGAGGATCGGACACGGATACGATGTGCACAGACTTGTCGAGGGCAGACGATTGATCCTCGGCGGGGTCGATATCCCCTGGGAAAAGGGACTTCTCGGTCATTCTGACGCTGACGTGCTGCTGCATGCGCTGATGGATGCGATGCTCGGTGCGGCCGCGCTCGGAGATATAGGGCAGCATTTCCCGGACAATGACGAGCGATACGCCGGCGCTGACAGCATGCAGCTTCTTCACGCAGTAAGAGATCTGCTTGACCGGGAAGGCTACGAGCTTGTCAATGCCGACTGTACGATCCTGGCCCAGCGGCCGAAGCTGATGCCGCATATCCCGCAAATGCGGCAGAATATCGCGCAAACTCTCAAAACGGAAATCGACAGAATAAGCGTGAAGGCCACAACGGAAGAGGGCCTCGGTTTTACCGGAGACGGCTCGGGGATCGCTGCCCACGCGGTTGTTTTGATCGAAAAGAAATGAGCAGCCCTTTCCACCGGCGCATACAATGGTGTGTACCATGCGGGTATACTACGAATACAAAACAGAGCATGGATTGACCATGCTCTGTTTCTTTATGGGGTGATATGCTTGACTGTATATTTTGTTATGTGCCGATCCGTCACCAGCGCACAGCGCTGCGCCAGATTGCTGGATCGGGCGCTGATCCGTACTGCTGTCGTAAAAGCACCGAAAGAATTGACGGCACACGGCTGCGGTTATGCGCTCAGACTTCACGGCAAGGTGGACAAAGCAGTTGTTCTGCTGCGAAAAAACGCCATGCCGATCGGAAAGATCTTTGCTTATGAGCCGGACGGAGAATACCGGGAGGTGAGCATTTGATCTATCTTGACAGTGCGGCAACATCTTTTCAAAAACCTTCGTCTGTGATCCGGGCTTTCGAAAACACCCTGAAAACAGCAGCCAGTCCCGGAAGAGGCGCCTATCGTGCCGCTTTGCGCGCAGCCGAAGCCATGCTGGATATGAGAGAGGATGCCGCCGCCCTTTTTCATTTTCCGGATCCCGAACGCATCGTCATGACGATGAATGCGACACACGCACTCAACCTGGCGATCCGATCACTTGTCTCGGCAGGGAATCGTGTCGTTATTTCCGGCTTTGAGCACAATGCCGTTTTACGTCCGTTATATGCGTTGGGTGCGGAGGTTCGTGTTGCCGGGCGGACGCTATTTAACAGCGAAGAGATGCTGGAAGAATTCCGAAGAGAACTGCCGGGAGCGAAAGCCGCTGTCTGCACGCATGTGTCAAATGTATTCGGCTATGTTCTGCCGATCAAAGAGATCGGCAAACTGTGCAAAAAAAACGGTGTCGCGCTGATTCTGGACGCATCGCAAAGCGCAGGCGTCCTTGATATCGACTGCCGGGAGCTTGGGGCGGATTTTATCGCCATGCCGGGACACAAATCGCTTCTCGGCGTGCCGGGGAGCGGATTGCTCTTTTGCGGCGCAGAAGCTTCGCCGCTCTTCTTCGGCGGTTCGGGCGGCGACAGCATGGATCCGGAAATGCCGCCTTATCTTCCGGACAGACTGGAGGCCGGAACGCAGAACGCCCCCGCGGCAGCCGCGCTTTCGGCCGGGATCGGGTATATCCGAAAAACGGGCCGTTCCCGGATCGAAGCGCATGAAAAAGAGCTTATGCGGCACATGTCGGCGCTTCTTGGCAAACACAGGGAAATCGAACAATTTGTCTCGAATGAAGACGAAATGAGCGGCGTGCTTTCTTTTCGCGTAAAAGGGCGTGATTGTGAAACGATCGCACAGCAGTTGAGCGAGCAGAAGATCTGTGTACGAAGCGGGCTGCATTGTGCGCCGCTTGCGCATGAAAGTGCGGGGACGCTGAGAAGCGGAACGGTACGCATGAGTTTTTCCCCCTTCAATACACACAAAGAGATCGAGACGGTCGCCGCAAAAATAATAAAAATTATATAATTTACAGACGCTTTCTATTTGCCTTTTTCTTTCTGATGATTTATAATAAAGTGATAAAAAGGGTCACTGCGTAAACATGACAAATGAGGATGCTTTATGGAAGCAATAAAGACGGCACTTGAGCGTTCGCTCAATCTGCTCGCAACGATGGGAATCGCCGACATCATCGACATTCTTCTTGTTGCATATCTGATTTACAAAGCGATATGGTTTGTCAGAAGGACCAATTCCTATAATCTTGCAAAAGGAATTCTTGTCTTCCTGATTGTTATGCTGATCGCCAATCTCTTCCGCCTGAAAATGATTAGCTATGTGCTGCGCAAGGCCGCAGAACTGGGATTGATCGCTCTGGTCATCTTGTTCCAGCCCGAGCTTCGGCGCCTGCTTGAACGAATGGGCAGCAGCTTTTCTGCTTCCCGCAGTCAAAGCGGGACTGAGATGGATTCGGCGATCGCGCATACGGTTCTGGCCTGCACGGAGATGTCCGCCTCCAAGACCGGCGCTCTGATCATTTTCGAAAGAAACGTTAAGCTCAACGAGATCATGAGCACGGGAACGATCATCAATGCGGACACGAACGCCGAACTGATCAAAAACATTTTCTTTAACAAGGCACCGCTGCATGACGGCGCGCTTATTATCCGGGCGGGCCGGCTGGCTGCTGCGGGCTGTGTCCTCCCCCTCACGAAAAGCACAAATCTGAGCAAGGAACTTGGTATGCGGCACCGCGCGGGCATCGGTCTGAGCGAGCAATCCGACGCTGTTGTCGTAATCGTTTCGGAAGAAACGGGCGCGATCTCTGTCGCGATTGACGGAATGCTCAAGCGGCATCTAACAGCTGCCACATTCGAGAGACTTCTTCGTTCAGAGCTGATCGTGGAAGAGGCGGATGACAAACCGCGCGGCTTTATACAGGCTTTGAAAAAGCTCATCAAGGGGTTAACCAATGAAACAGACAAGCATAATGAGAAAACTGTATAACAGCAAAGCATTTTGGCTTGTGATCGCTTTGCTTGCGTCCCTGTCTCTTTGGATCTACGTCATTAGCCAGGAGACCGAGGCGTATAAGCAGACGTTTCGCGGCGTTAAAGTCGAGCTTGTCGGCGAGGATATTCTGCTCAATTCCCGCAACATGGTGATCACCGATCGCAGCACGGCAACTGTCACCGTCGAGGTATCCGGTCCGCGCAGGATCGTAGGCTCCTGGAGCTCTGACGATCTGATCGCACAGGTCGACGTGAGCAAGCTTACGCAGCCTGCCTTTACCTCGCTGCAATATACGATCAAATTCCCCGACGGGACGGATACAAGCAGCTTGAAAACCGGATTGAAGACGCCCGAAACGATCAACTTCATGGTTTCGGCTCAGACAAAAAAGGTCGTTCCGGTCGTCGGCAGCTTTGAAGGAAGCGTTGCGGACGGTTTTACGGCTGAAAATCCAGAATTTGAACCCTCGACCATCACGGTCTCAGGACCAGAGACTTATTTGAAAAACATCTCCCGCGCCTGGGTGGAATTCGGCTCGCAGGAGATCAACAGCACCTATTCCGTTGATGCGCCCTATGTCCTTCTTGACGAGGAAGGCGAAGAGTGCTCAACGACCGGGCTTAGCTTTTCCGACGATACGGTAAAAGCGACGCTTCGCATCCTCTCCGTTAAGGAGATTCCTCTTACGGTCGACTTTATCGATGCTTCCGGAGCCAGCAGCGCGAATACCAAGGTCACGGTTGAGCCGGAATCGATCACGCTTGCCGGCGATACGGCGATCCTGTCCGCTATGAACCGGATTTCTCTGGCCACGATCGATCTGAGCGACTTTGAATCGACCTTCAGCGACACGTATCTGATCAAGTATGATGACGGACTGAAAAATCTCTCCGGCATGACAGAAGCGACTGTTACGGTCGAGATCGTCGGACTTGAGGGAAAGGATTATTCTGTCGATCAGGAAAACATGTCCTGCATCAATGTTACAGATGGATACAGCGCGACCATTCTTTCCGAATCCCTCTCCGTTCGTCTGCGCGGTACGCGCGAGCAGCTTGAAGAGATCAGAAGAGAGAACATCCGTATAGTTGCCGACCTGAAAGACTATAACACATCGGTCGGACAGTATATGGTTCCCGTAAGGATCAGCGTTGACGGCTTTGCAGACGTCGGTGCGGTCGGCGACTATACGATCTCGGTCGAGATCAGGAAGGATTGACAATGACCCAGGAAGGTATCGTTACAAAGCTTTGCTCTGGCGGAATGGCCGAGGTCGCGGTCACCCGCATGACGGCCTGCGGCGGGAATTGTGGGAGCTGTGAAAGCTGTATGCTGCAAAGCGAGGTCAAGGCCTTGGCTAATAATCACGCCGAAGCAAAGCCCGGCCAGCGGGTTGTGATCGAGAGCAGGTCTTCCGCCGTTTTCGGCGCCGTTTTCCTTGTATATGTCATGCCGCTTGTCTGCTTTCTCCTCGGCTATGGCGCAGCCTATTTTGCAGGACTATCGGAAGGACTCTGTATTCTTTGCAGCTTTATCGGCCTCGCTGTGGGCGCGGCGCTTCTTGTCCTTTCCCAGAGGGGCAGAAGAAAAACGACGATCCAATATGATATTACACGGATTATATAAAATTCGGAGGACAGTATGATCAAAAGCATGACAGGCTACGGCAGCGCAAAAGGAAAAGCCGGTGATCTGGAGATTTCTGTAGAGGTCAAAAGCGTCAACAATCGCTATCTGGACGCTTCCGTGAGGATGCCGCGAAGCTTCCTTTTCGCGGAAGACGCCGTCAAATCGGCTATTTCCAAGCACATCAGCCGCGGTAAAGTGGACATGTTCATCTCGGTCGATTCCTCGGCTGCAAACAACATGAACGTGAAGGTAAATGAAGGACTGCTGAAGGGTTATCTTGCCGCTATCGACCACATTTCGGAAGAATACGGGCTGACGAACGACCTGACCGCTGTCTCGATCAGCCGCTTTCCCGATATCCTGAGTGTCGAGAAGGAGGATCTTGACGCGGACGCCATATCCGCGGGGATCGTTGCCGTTGCGGAAGAAGCACTGTCTGACTTTGACGCTATGCGTCTGCGCGAGGGTGAAAAGCTTGCCGACGATGTTTTGTCCAAGCTAGAGACGATCGAAACGCTCGTCGGCATCGTGGAAAGAGAATCACCCAGGACGGTAGAGGCTTATCGGAACCGCCTGTATGAAAAAATGGCGGAACTGCTTGGAACATCCGGGATCGATGAGAACCGCATTTTGGCCGAGGCTGCGATTTTTGCGGATCGTGTTGCTGTTGACGAGGAAACAGTTCGGTTGAGAAGCCATATGTCGCAGCTCAGATCCATGCTTAAGGGTTCTTCGCCGATCGGCAGAAAGATTGATTTCCTGATCCAGGAATTCAACCGTGAAGCAAACACGATCGGTTCAAAGTGCCAGAACTCCGACATCGCGCATGTGGTCGTCGATCTGAAATCGGAGATCGAAAAGATCCGCGAGCAGATCCAGAACATCGAATAAGGCGGCGTATACATGAAGCTGATCAACATCGGATTCGGAAATCTTGTTTCCGCAGATCGCATCGTTTCGATTATTAGTCCCGAGTCAGCGCCGATCAAGCGCATGATCCAGGATGTTCGCGAACGCGGAAAACTGATCGATGCGTCGTTCGGGCGCAGCACGCGAGCTGTCATCGTAACAGATAACGGAAACCTGATCCTGTCCTCGCTGACGCCCGAGGTACTGGCGCAGCGAGCACAGGAAACAAATAAAGAGGAAGCAGGACAGAAAGAATGATTGAAAAGGGAAGATTGATCATTGTCTCCGGGCCATCCGGCGCGGGAAAATCCACCGTCGTCTTCAAGGCCATAAACGGCCGGGACAAGATGTGCTTTTCTACCTCCGTTACATCGCGCAAGCCCCGTCCCGGCGAAGTTGACGGAAGAGAATATTTTTTCATCGACGCCGCAAGATTTGAACAGATGGTTCAAAATGACGAGCTTCTCGAGCATGCCGTTTATGTTGGCAACTACTATGGAACGCCCCGCAAGTTTGTAGAGGACAAGCTCTCTGCCGGCGAAAGTGTTTTTCTTGACATCGAAGTGCAGGGTGCCCGTCAGGTTAAGGAAAAAATGCCGGACGCGATCATGATTTTTCTGATCCCGCCTTCTCTAGGCGAACTGAAAAAACGGCTTGAATCCCGCGGGACCGAAACCGAAGAGACGATAAAAGGCCGCCTTGCCCGCGCCAGAGAAGAGTACGCCGAGGCAGATTTTTATGACTATATCGTTGTCAACGATGATATAGATACCGCCGCAAACGAGCTTCTCTCGATCCTCACGGCGGAAAAATGCCGCTTTGCTGCTCGCAGGCAAATGCTGCAGGAATAATTACCAGCTCAGTAAAATATTGCCGCCCAGCGGCAGAATGGAGAATACCACTATGATGCTTTATCCCCCCGTAGCTGACCTTGTCGATAAGATCGGCAGCCGTTACCAGCTTGTCAACCTCGTTGCGCGCCGCGCACGCGTTATCTCGGCCGAAGCTGAGGAAAATGGCATTTCTCTCGACAGAAAGCCTGTTTCTTCCGCGATCGATGAGGTTTTCACCGGTAAGCTGGCTATTAAGAAGTAAGACTTGCCGCTATCCTTAAAAGGGGGGCGTTCCATGCCGAATCATGTTGCCAAGGTAGCAGTTTCCGCTGCAACATACAGCATAGACAGGCCCTATGATTATCTGATCCCCGAAGAGTTTTCTGCTGCTGTTTGCGTCGGAACACGTGTCGAGGTTCCGTTCGGAAAGGCCAACCGTAGCTCGGAGGGCGTTGTATTATCTCTCGAAAGCGACAGCGAGCTTGCATCTCTGAAAAGCATCCGTCGCGTTCTCGACCGCGAAAATGTTCTCTCAGAACAGCAGATCAAGCTGGCTTTGTTCATGCGCGAGCGTTTTTTCTGCACGGTCTATGATGCGGTCCGCGCCATGCTACCCGCCGGTTTGTGGTTTGATCAACAGGGAAAACGCAAGGCAAATGATAAAACGATCGAGATTGCAACACTTGCTCTTTCCGGCGACGAAGCCGAGGCGCTTGTTGAAGCAAAGCGCATGAGATCCCCACAGCAATCGGCGCTATTGGAGCTTCTTTGCTGTTTTGAAACGCTTCCAACAAGAGATATGCTTTTGCATACCGGAGCAAAAAGGCCATCGCTCAATGCGCTTGTAAAAGCCGGCGCGATCACACTCTCCGAGCGCGAGGTTTACCGCCGCCCGGAAATGAAAAAGGTCGAAAGCGCTCCGCTTCCTGAGCTGAACCTTGCTCAGAAACAGGCTTATGAGGGGCTGAGCGGCTTGATGGCAAGCGAGAGGGCGAACGCGGCGCTTCTTTTCGGTGTTACAGGAAGCGGCAAAACCAGCGTTTATATCCATCTGATCAGCGATGCGCTGCTCAAAGGAAAAAGTGCCGTTCTTCTTGTTCCGGAAATCGCATTGACGCCCCAGATGCTGGAGACCTTTTCGTCCCACTTCGGCGATCAGGTCGCCGTTCTCCACAGCTCGCTTTCCGTCGGAGAGCGATACGATGAATGGAAACGCATCAAACGGGGCGAAGCTCATCTCGTGATCGGCACGCGCAGCGCGGTTTTTGCGCCGGTTTCCGATCTCGGGGTTCTGATCATCGATGAAGAACAGGAAGAGACCTATCAATCCGAAAACACGCCGCGATATGACGCGCGTGAAGTCGCAAAGTTCCTATGCGCACGCTCCGGTGCGCTTCTTTTGTTCGGCTCAGCTACTCCTCAGATTGCAAGCATGTACGCTGCCAGAAAGGGCATATACAGCTACTTTGAACTGAAAGAGCGTTATAACGAAAAGGAACTTCCCGCTGTTGAAATCGTCGATATGAAGCGTGAGCTCAGACGCGGGAACGGCAGTGACATCAGTTCGATCCTCCGCGATGAGCTTCAGCGGAATCTTGACAGCGGCGAGCAAAGCATTCTCTTTATCAACCGACGCGGAACGAATAAACTTGTCAGCTGCGGCGAATGCGGGTATACCTACCGCTGCCCGAACTGCAGCGTATCTTTGACCTATCACAGTGCAAAAAGGCGGCTGATGTGTCATTATTGCGGTTATTCACGTCGTGTCGACAGCGCGTGTCCATCCTGCGGCGGTGAACTGAAATTCATCGGCAGCGGGACACAGCGCGTGGAAGAAGAGCTGCACGAGCTTTTTCCCGGCGTTGAAGTTCTGCGTATGGATACCGACACGGTGACGCCGGTCGGCTCGCACGAAAAGCTGCTTGATGAATTCCGCGACCGCAACATTCCGATCATGGTCGGAACGCAGATGGTCACAAAAGGACTGAATTTTGAAAATGTGACGCTGGTTGGTGTGATTTCCGCCGATCAGAGTCTTTATTCCGGCGACTATCGGGCGGGAGAACGAACGTTTTCTCTCATTACCCAGGTCGTCGGGCGAAGCGGACGCGGCAGCAAATCCGGGCGTGCCGTGATCCAGACCTTTACCCCGGAAAACCAGACGATCAGGCAGGCGGCTGTTCAGGACTATGAGGACTTCTATGCCTCTGAGATCGAACTGAGACGGCTTCAAAAAGCCCCGCCGCTTCTTGACCGCTATACGGTTACAGCTTCCGGTCAAAGTGAGGAGCAAGTCGAATGGGCAAGCCGATATCTGTTTGATCTTTTAACTCTTTCTGCCAGGGAAATAGGCGGGACAAGCGTGCTCGGACCGGCGCCGCTTCCCGTTTACCGCGTGAACAATCGATACCGTTATCGCGTTCATATGAGCGGCAATCAAAGCGCCGCCATCCGCCGCGCCATCTCCGCTGCCATTATTTCCTGCAGCAGCGATAAGCGTTTTCGCGGCGTAACCATATTTGCCGATCACGATCCGGGCGACTGATCCGGACTTTGCTCGCCGAAGAAGGCGGCGTCTGAAGAGGAGAAACACATGGCCACCAGAAATATTTTGACAAAAGAAGAACCGACACTTTATAAAACCAGCCGTCCGGTCAAAGTATTCGACGCGAGACTGCATCAGCTTTTGGACGACATGGCAGAGACTCTTTTGCAATCCGGCGGAGTCGGGCTTGCCGCGCCACAGGTCGGCGTACTTCGCCGCGCCGTTTTGGTCATCGAGACCAACGTGCCGGAGGGGGAAGAGGAAAAGATCATCGAACTTTTAAACCCCGAAATCATCGAGCGGAGCGGAGAGCAGCGAGGAGCCGAGGGGTGCCTCAGTTTCCCGGATGAATACGGGATCGTGACGCGACCGATGGAGGTCACCGTTCGGGCCCAGGACAGATACGGCAAGGAATTCACTGTTAGCGGTACCGGACTGACGGCGCGCTGCTTCTGCCACGAGATCGATCATCTCGACGGCGTGGTTTTTACCTCCCTGTGCGAGCGGATGCTCACGCAGGAAGAACTGGAAAACGGACAGATTGAGGAATAAGCAATGCGGATCGTTTTTATGGGAACGCCTGATTTTGCTGCGGCTTCACTGAAGAAGATCCTGCAGGACGGCTTTGACGTCGTCGGCGTTTTTACACAACCGGACAAGCCGAAGGGGAGGGGGATGGAGCTTTCCTTCTCTCCCGTCAAAGAGCTTGCGCTTTCATACGGTCTTCCTGTTTTTCAGCCCGAAAAAATGAAGGATGGGACTGCACTTGCGGCTTTGCAGGAGCTTTCACCCGATATCCTTGCGGTCGTCGCCTATGGCCGCATCCTGCCGCCGGAACTGCTCGCTGTTCCGAAATACGGCGCTGTCAACGTCCACGGCTCGCTTTTGCCGAAGTACCGCGGCGCGGCTCCGATCCAGTGGGCCGTACTCAACGGCGACACCGTCACCGGCGTTACGACCATGTATCTTGCCAATGAAATGGACACCGGGGACATCATTTATACAGCAGAAACAGAGATCGGCGAGTTTGAAACCTCTGGCGAGTTGTATGAAAGGCTTCAGGAGATGGGAGCGAATTTGCTCTCCAGGACACTCCGTGACATTGAAAGCGGCACCGCGCCGCGGCGTGCTCAGGAGCATGAAAAGGCCAGCTACGTCAAAATGCTGGACAAGTCTCTTTCTCCGCTTGATTTTTCCAGGCCCGCACGCATGGTCGTAAAGCAGATCTACGGTTTGCAGCCGTGGCCTGTCGCTACCATGAAGCTCGGAAACGACGCAGTTCGTGTGTTCGCTGCGAAGTATGGCCGGGATCATTGCGAAGAAGCGTGCGGGACGATCCTCTCCGCGGGCAACGACGGGATCGAGATCGTTTGCGGCGACGGCAGAAGCCTTGTCGTTACCGAACTGCAGGCTCCCGGCAAAAAGAGAATGAAGGCGGCAGACTATCTGCGCGGACATCCGATCCGGGAAGGACGGGTCGAAGGATGACTGCGCGCGAAGCAGCCTTTCATATTCTTGAGCGATGCCGGAAGGACGGTGCCTGGTTTTCCGCCGCTGCGGACAAGACGATCCGCCGCAGCCTGCCGGATGAACGCGACGCTGCGCTTGCTTCGGCCATTTCGCTCGGTGTTCTTCAGAACAGGGAATATTTCGATTTTCTGATTTCCTTTTTTTGCTCTACACCGTCCGAGAAACTGGAAAACAAGGTACTTACCATTTTGCGGATCGGCGTCTGTCAGCTTGTCCTACTTGACAGGATTCCGTCACGCGCGGCCGTGAACGAAACCGTTGCGATTTGTAAAACACTCGGTGTGGAGCGTGCAAAAGGGCTTGTGAACGCGGTCCTTCGCAAAATAGCAGACCGGCGTGACGATCTCCCCGAGGTTCCGGGAAAAGGAGACGCAAACTATCTTTCTGTCAGATACTCGCACCCGCTTTGGCTGGCAAAGAGATTGACAGAAGAAAAGGGATATGCGTTTGTGGAGGAACTGTTCGCAGCGAACAATCGTACGCCGTCCCTTGATATTCAAATCAACACATTTCGCATTTCTCTTGAGGAGTACTGCCGCCTTCTTGATGAGCGTGGAATTGCTTATCAAGCCCCGGCTTTCCCGGAGAATTGCTTATGTCTCATTGGCGGTGCGGTCGAAAGTCTTCCAGGATTCAAAGAAGGGCTTTTCTATGTTCAGGATCGCGCTGCGCGTATGTCGGTCGATCTGGCCGGCATCTGTCCCGGAATGAAAGTGCTGGATGCCTGTTCCTGTCCCGGCGGAAAAAGCTTTGCCGCGGCCATGCACATGAAAGGCGAAGGCGAGATCGTCTCCTGTGATATTCATGAAAAGAAACTTCCTCTTATTGAACAGGGAGCGGCAAGGCTCGGCATTTCCTGCATTCGCACGGAATGCAGGGATGCAAGAGCGTACGAGGAGTCATACCGTGAGGCATTTGATACCGTGATTGCGGACGTGCCCTGCTCCGGCTTCGGTGTGATCGGGAAAAAGCCCGAAATCCGCAGCAAATCCCCGGAAGAAATCGCAGGGCTTCCTGCGATCCAGGGGGAGATCCTTGAGAATCTTTCGCGCTATGTCCGCCCGGGCGGGATCCTTCTTTACAGCACCTGTACGATCCTGCGGGAAGAAAACGAAGAAATCGTCACACAGTTTCTGAAAAAGCATCCAAACTTTTCGCCGACCGCTTTCTCGATCGAAGGCAGAGACGCAATAAACGGCTGTTACACCTTTTATCCGAATATAGACGGAACAGACGGCTTTTTTGTATCAAAACTGATAAAGGAACGCTGAATGAAAAAAGACATTTTATCCATGCTCCCCGAGGAACTTGAGGCGGAGATTCTCTCTCTAGGAGAGGCAAAATACCGCGCCTCTCAGGTCGGAAAGTGGCTTTCCCGGGGGGCAAGATCTTTTGAGGAAATGTCGGATCTGCCCAAATCATTTCGGGAAAAGCTGGATGAAGCCTTTTATCTGCATAAGCCAAGCGTTCTTTCCAAGCAGGTGTCTGCGATCGACGGCACGATCAAGTATCTCTGGGAGCTGCGGGACGGTAATGCTGTCGAGACGGTCGTGATGAGCTATCAGTACGGCAATACGGTCTGCATTTCCTCTCAGGTCGGATGCCGACAGGGTTGCGCGTTCTGCGCCTCAACGATCGGGGGACTTGTTCGCTGCCTCGAGCCGTCGGAGATGCTCGATGAGGTGCTCTTTTCCGAGCTTGACAGCGGGAAAAGAATCTCCCATATCGTGTTGATGGGGATCGGTGAACCGCTCGACAATTTTGACAATGTTGTTCGCTTCCTGAAGCTTGTGAATGACCCCAAGGGCCTGAACATCGGAATGCGTCATATCACGCTCTCGACCTGCGGACTGACCGAGCGATTCGATGATCTGGCCGCGCTGGATCTGCAGCTTACGCTGACGGTATCCCTTCACGCGCCGGACGATGAAACGCGCAGTAAGATCATGCCGGCTAACCGCGGCAGGGGAGTTGACGAGGTCGTTGCGGCCTGTAAACGCTATTATCAGAAAACAGGCAGACGGATCTCCTTTGAATATGCGATGATAGACGGCGTCAATGATACCGCCTCGCATGCTTCGCTGCTTTGTAAGCGTGCGCGCGATTGTGGGGCGCATGTCAATCTCATCCCGCTCAATCATGTGGAGGAGAGACGTTTTCGCCCGTCAACGCAGGGACACATGAAGGCTTTTATGAAGATCCTGGATGAAAACGGCGTTAACTATACGGTTCGCAGAACACTGGGAAGCGATGTGGATGCCTCCTGCGGGCAGCTGCGAAGAAAAATGGAAAAGAATGCTGCGGGAAACTGATCGGGAGATGATCGTATGAAGTTTTTCGGAATGACGGACAAGGGAAAAGTCCGGCAGGACAATCAGGACAGCTTTATCATCGAATACTGCGAGCCGAAAGACTGTGTCGTTACGGCTTTGTGTGACGGGATGGGCGGTGCAAAGGCCGGAGGCCTTGCCAGTCAGCTGTCGAACAAGGAATTCGTTAATTACGTGTACGGAAAGCTCACGTCCCGCGTCAGCCGCGTCGTCGATTATCGCAAGCTGCTGCTGGACGCCTGCGCGGATGCGAACGGCGTCGCGTTTGAATATTCGAAATTTGACGAAGCCTACAACGGAATGGGAACGACCCTTGTCGGCGGTGTTATCAAATCCAACGGAGAAGGGTATCTTATTAATGTGGGCGACAGCCGTGCCTACCAGGTGCTCAAGCGTTATGATACGATTATCCAGATCACGCGCGACCATTCGCTCGTCGAAGATCTGGTCGAGTACGGCGCGATCACCAAGGAGCAGGCGAAGAAGCATCCGCAGCGCAATATCATAACGCGCGCTCTCGGCTCGGAAGCGGATGTTGAGGCAGACTATTATGAGATCAATCTCGCCCAGGGCGATATGCTGATCCTGTGCTCCGACGGCCTTTCTAACATTGTTTCAGATGAGGAAATGCTGGACTATGCCGTGGACTATCCCGAGCCGGAGATCTTGTGCCGTGCGCTGATGAGCAAGGCGCTCAACCGCGGCGCACGCGACAACGTAACGGTCGTCGTTATCAAAAGATGAGCATGTAACGGAGTTACCCTATGAACGAAGAAGAAAAATACATTGGCCAGATGCTTGATGATCGGTATGAGATCCTTGAGACCATTGGCGAAGGCGGAATGGCCATTGTATTCCGCGCGCTCGATCACCGGCTGAACCGCTATGTGGCGGTCAAGATCATGCGAGAGGAAATGGCGAAGGATGAGGAATTCCGCAGACGTTTCTGCGCGGAATCCCATGCGGTTGCCATGCTGTCCAATCCGAATATCGTCTCGGTCTACGACGTGAGCCACAGCGATGAGCGTGAGTTCATCGTTATGGAATTGATTTCCGGCATCACGCTCAAGCAATATATGGATAAAAAGGGTGCGCTTGATTGGAAAGAAGTCGTTCATTTTTCCAAGCAGATCACGCGCGCGCTTGCGCATGCCCATGAACGCGGCATCATCCATCGGGACATCAAGCCGCAAAACATCATGCTTTTGCGTGACGGTACGCTGAAGGTCGCAGATTTCGGCATTGCTGCTCTCGAAAACGAGGTTTACGAGAACAACGGCCAAACCATCGGATCAATCCACTATATCGCACCGGAGCAGGCGCGCGGACTTTCTCCAGATGCGCGCAGCGACATCTATTCTCTTGGCGTGGTCATGTATGAGATGCTCTCTGGCAGACTTCCCTATACGGGAGACACGCTGGCCGAGATCGCCGTCAAGCACATGAACGCAAAGCCCGAGCCTCTGCGGAACACCTTCCCATCGATCCCTGTCGAGCTTGAAAGGATCGTGCTCAAGGCGATGAATTCCGACCTCAACGAGCGGTATCAGACCGCCGGCGAGCTGTTGGAGGATCTCGACGCCTTTACGCGCGGCGCGATGAACCAGGAGATCCCAATCGAAAACGAAGAGGTCGAATCTGTCAAGCCTGTTCTTTCCTACAGCGAGCTCACCAAGGCAAGCTATGCGATCCGGCGTAAAAAGGCGTCTCGCGTCAGCTTTCTGAGCGGATCGTTCGGCGTGCTCCTGCTCACGGTGTTTCTCTTTGTTTTCCTTTGGAACTTTTGGGTCAGAGATCTGTTTTCTCCCGCGGAGCGGATAGATCTGCCCGAGTTTGTCGGCCACAGGTATGAGGACGTTGTCCGTGATGCCGACCCTATCTATAATTTCATCATCACCGACGTCTATACCAACGAGTATGAGCCGGGAATGATCATCAGCCAAAAGCCCGACCCGGGCCGCAGCATGAGCATTGAAAACGACGGCGTAGCCGTTGAGATCTCTGTCAGCCGCAGCATGACCTCCATCGAAGTGCCGGATGTTTTCAACACCGATTACCGGGAAGCCATTGCCATGCTGGAGAAAAGCGGCTTTACGGTCGAGGTCGAGGCCGCTACAAGCGATTCGATCGCACATAACTATGTTATTTCCACAAGCCCGGCCGCAGGCGAGATGCTGACAAGCGGTTATCCGGTCCATCTCTACGTCAGCAGCGGACCGCAGATCGTTTATGTCCAGATGCCGAACCTGATCGGTCTGTCAGAAGATGCAGCGATCAGCAAGCTTGAGAGCAACAATCTGAATTTTGCCGGCTCCGAATGGGTGGAAAGCCCGCTCGACAGGGGAACGGTCGTCGGTCAGAACATGCAGATCGGGGAAAAAGTGGAAGAGCACAGTTATATCACGCTCCAGCTCTCTCTTGGTGAAGGCTGATAAGTGAAACGATGACAGAAGGAATCATCATCAAAGCCCTGAGCGGCTTCTATTATGTTAAAACATCTGACGGTATTGTTGCCTGTAAGGCGCGCGGTCGGTTCCGTCTGGACGGAACTTCGCCGCTTGTGGGCGATCGTGTCCTGCTTCGCGTCGATGCAGACGGCAGCGGGAGGATCGATTCGGTATGCGAGCGGAAGAACTTCTTTATACGCCCTGCGGTTGCGAATATTGACACTCTCGTTTTCATTGCTGCAAATGTGAACCCTGTTACCGATCCGTTTTTGATCGATCGCGTTGCGGTCATCGCTCATGAGTCCGACTGTGAGCTTGTCATCTGCATAAACAAGGTCGATTTGAACGCCGGAGATGAACTGTTCGATATTTTCTCGGCTGCCGGGTATACGGTGATCCGTACGAGCGCTGAAACAGGAGAAGGCGCTGAGGAGCTGCGGCGCATCCTTCGCGGTAAAGTCTGTGCCTTTACCGGAAACTCAGGCGTCGGAAAATCCAGCATTCTGAATGTGCTGCTTCCGGGCGCAAATATTCTGACCGGCGAGGTGAGCGAGCACTTGGGTCGCGGCAAGCACACGACAAGACATGTGGAATTGTATCCGATCGGAGACAGCACCTATATCGCCGACACGCCCGGCTTTGCCTCCTTTGAGATCCAGATGATGCAAACGATCGCCAGGGAGAATCTTCAGTACGATTTCCCGGAGTTCGCTCCCTACATCGGAAAATGCCGCTTTGACGACTGCGCTCATCTGAAGGAGCCGGGCTGCGCCGTACGAGAGGCCCTTGAGAACGGAGCGATCGGGATGAGCCGCTATTCCTCGTATGTTCGTCTGTACGATTTGACGGCAAAGCAAAAACCCTGGGAACAGAAAACTACATAAACCTGTCATAAAACGACGCCTCTTCGCTTAGAATGTATTATCGTTTGGCGAAGGGGCGTGTTTATATGCGCAGAAACGGAATGAATTTCTGGGGGCTGATAGCGATCGGGATCGGCGTTGTGATCATCCTGTCCATCGTGTTGCCGAAATCCTTTTGGTGGTTTGTGTTGGCCGGTGCGCTGATCGGTGGCGGTTTATGGCTGCTTCGATGCTGCTGAAAGGAACTGTTCTATGAAAATCTTTGTTTTTCGTATGCCCGCGCCGATTGCCAAAATCATTTTGCTGTTTCGAAAACGGGCATAAACACACGGCCTGTCTCATACCCTGTACCAAGCACGAAATAGGGGAGAGACGCATATGGAAATTTCTTTAGACCAGAAAAACATCTCCTGCCGAAAGGAAGTCTTCCGGCAGACTAAAATGATCCAGGAACATGCTGACTTCATCGTTCCGGACCGATATGAGGACATTGCGAAACTTGCTTTTACAGAGATCCAGCTTTTGTTAAAGGGGAAGGATCTCACGTCACACGGTGCCAGCGTCAACGGCAGTGCTGAAATCAATCTGTTTTATATTGCCGAGGGGCTTGAACGGCTCCGCTGCGTCAGTCTTGTGAAGGACTTTACGGTCGATTTTGACAGTGAGGCTGTTACAGCCGATTCCGTTCTCCAGGCTTCGATCGTATCTCAAGGTGTCCAGACCCGACTGGTGAACAGCAGAAAAATCGCCCTTCAGCTAGCGATCAACGTCGAACTTACCGCCTGGACGGAGGATGTATTTCCGCTTTCCGTTCAAATAGATACGAACGAAGAAAACGGGATGCAGCTGCTTTGGGATAAGAAAAGCTGCATGCTCACAACAGAGGTAACCGAGAAAACGTTCGTTATAAGCGAGCAGATCCCGCTCCCTTCGGATGAGTCTGTCACCCAGATCGTCTGTTCGCACGCCGAGCTTGTGTGCTATGAGCATCAGATGATCGGAAGCAAGCTCCTTCTCAAAGGCGGAGCGGAGCTCCGCTTCGGATACGAAACAGAGTCCTCGCTTCTGCCACATTTCTCAGCGCAGTGCATACCTTTCAGTGTTCTGGTAGACTCGCCCGGCGAGGACGTCGATATCGGCAGTGTGATCCTTCAGCCGACAGCTTTGTATGCCACTCTTGCCGACGCGGTGAACGGCTCCAAGGTCGTAGAGGCGGAAATACACGCCGTTGCGCAGATCAGCTTTTGCGCAGAAAAAGAGATGACCTATCTTTCCGACGCATTCAGTACGCGCTTTCCCTTACAGCGTGAAGAAAAGGCACTTTCGGTTTGTTCATCGCGGCGTCGGGAAACGCACAGCGCAGCGGCCGAGGAGCAAAGCGATAGTGATGAAACCGCGTATTCAATTGTTGCCCAAAGGGGAGAACTCCTGTCTTATGCGATCCGTGACGGGAAGGCAGTCGCATCTGCGGTCATAAGCGGCGTATTGAGAGCGGAAGACGGCAGCCTCAGCGTTTCACAAAAACTGCTTTCATTTGAGATGCAAATGCCTGATGACTGCTGTGAGCTAAGTCAAGCCAGACTTCTTTCTTATGAGGTCAGGACCGAACAGAACAGGATTTCATTTTCCGCCGAGATACAATTTGATTTTGACACATTCGACTATGCTGAGCTTTGCGCGATCTCTTCCATTCTGCTGGATACCGACAATGCCTATTCTTTGACAGGGCTTCCTGCGCTGACTTTGACGAGGCAGAAAAACGAAAGCGTTTGGGAGCTTGCCAAGCGGTATCATACGAGCGTTGCCGCGATCGAGGAAATGAGCGGAAAATATGAGCTCCCGCCGCATATTCTTTTGATTCCCAGGAGTTGAGCAAAAATAGCCCCGGCCTGTTCAGAACAGGTCGGGGCTTTTAAATTAACACTTGTCATAAGGACGGTGTTGTGCTAAACTAATTGCCGAAAAATCCAATGACTGTGCATAGTATTCGATTTAGAAGGGACGAAAGATCATGTCAGGACATTCCAAGTGGCACAATATTCAGAAAACAAAGGGCGCTGCCGACGCGAAGCGCGCGCAGGCCTTTACCAAAATCGCACGTGAAATGGTCGTTGCGGTCAAAGAGGGCGGCAGCGGTGATCCGCGCAGCAACTCCAAGCTTGCTGCCGTTATTGCAAAGGCGAAAGCTGCCAACATGCCCAATGATAACATCAAGCGCACCATCGACAAGGCGCTCGGCTCCGGCAACACCGAAAACTATGAAAAGATCACGTACGAAGGCTACGGCCCGCAGGGCGTCGCCGTTATCGTCGAGACCATGACCGATAACCGCAACCGTACGGCTGGCGAGATCCGTCATTATTTTGATAAATACAACGGCAATATGGGTACGGCAAACTGCGTTTCCTGGTCCTTTGACCGCAAGGGCGTTATCGTGATCGATAACGAGGACGAGGAGCTGGACGAGGATACCGTCATGATGGACGCGCTCGATGCCGGCGCCGCCGATTTCGAGCCCGAAGATCAGGTTTACAACGTGTATACCGCCGAAGACGACATTGCTGCTGTTGCAGACGCGCTGACGGCCAAGGGTTACACGCTTCTTTCCGCCCAGGTCGAAATGCTTCCGCAGAACGGCTATATCAAGCTGACGAACGAGGACGACATCAAGAACATGCAGAAGATGCTCGACATGTTCGAAGACAACGACGACGTCCAGAACGTCTGGCACAACTGGGAAGACGCGGAATAAATCTTTCGTTTTCAATAGTACTATCAGGGGAAGACGGTTTTCGCCTTCCCCTGATTGCATCCGCTGCTGAATGGGGCGGTTCCTAGAAAAGAGAGAGCATATGTTTATTCGAAGATTAACAAAAGAAGATTACCCGGCGGCGCTTGTTTTTTTCGATGCTCTGGATGAGCTGCATTGTAACGCAAGACCGGATTTCTTTCAAAAAAGGGAGATATCTTACCCTTATGACGCCTTTCTTCAGGTGATTTCCGAACCTGATTGTCTCATGATCGGAGCTTTTGAGGAGACAAAAATGCTGGGACTTATTCGCGCGTCTGTATGGCGGGAGAAGACGGTCAGTGTTTGTGTGGACAATTTGTATGTCGAGCCGGGATCTCGCAGAAGAGGGATTGCCTCTGCTTTGATGGAAGCTGTGGATAACTGGGCTCGGGAAAAAGAGGCGCAGCGTATCGAACTGCACGTCTGGGATTTCAACAGGGATGCACTTTTCCTCTACCAAAAGCTCGGTATGACCCCACAGCGTTATATTCTTGAAAAGGAATTGAAAAATGATTGATCCCAGCCATCTGACACATAGACATCTGCCGATCCCCGGACAGCGTATCTTTCGCTCCATGGTTGCCGTATGGCTTTGCTTTGCCGTGTATTTTCTGCGCGGGCAAAGCGGGATCCCGTTTTATTCCGTGATCGCCGCATTGCAATGTTTGCAGCCCTATACCAAAGAGATGGGAAAGGTGGCGCGAAAGAGGCTTGTCGGTACGCTGATCGGCGCTTTCTGGGGCCTGTTGACACTTTTGCTCGAACTGGGGCTGCTCTATGACGGGATACCGGACGAGTGGTCACATTTTCTGCTGCTCGGTCTTTTTACCGGGATCGTGCTCTATTCGACTGTTCTGCTCAAAGCAACGGAAGCGTCCTATTTCTCAGCGGTTGTCTTTTTGAGTATCGCGGTGAATCATATCGGGGACGCAAACCCGTATTTATTTGCCTTCAACCGTATGCTCGATACGCTGATCGGCGTTCTGATCGCCGAGATCGTCAACCGTCTTCATTTACCGCGTCTGCGCAACACCGATACGCTCTTTGTATCCGGGATCGGAGATACGATCCTGGGCTCTGACCGAAAACTCTCGCCTTATTCCAAGGTGGAGCTGAATCGGCTGATCGATGACGGAGCAAGGTTTACCGTATCCACATCCGAGACGCAGGCGACTGTGCGCGAGCTTCTCGCCGGCGTCAAGCTTCCTTATCCGATCATTACGATGAACGGTGCTGCTTTATACAAGCTCGATACCATGGAGTATCTGCGCACCGTTCCGATGCAGCCGGAAAAAACAGCGAGACTCCTTGCCTGGGCAGAAGAGATAGGGCTGGGCTATTTCTCAAACAGCGTTGAGCAAAATCTGCTTGTCGTCCGGTACAAGGCTCTTGCAAACGAAGGAATGGCTCAGATTTTCAGCAAAAAAAGAAGTTCACCCTATCGGAATTATGTGCAGAGCAAAACCGACCCGAACGATGATGTGCTGTACCTTTTCGTGGTAGATACGGAGGATAAAATCGAACAGATCCTATTTGATCTTCACTGCAGACCCTGGGCGGAAGAGTATCGCATTGTGGCAGAAAAAACGGAATTCCCCGGGTATGCGGGGATAAAGATCTATGATGCCGCCGTCTCAAAGGACGCGATGCTCGAAGAGCTCAAACAGATCATGGGCATTGAAAAGACAGTGACCATGGGGAGCATAGAGGGGCGCTATGACGTCTATATCCCGAATGCCGACCGTGATCTTGTCGTCAAGGAACTGAAAAAACGCTTTGAGCCGGTTAGCATTCGCGGCTGGCGCAACATATTCCGTCTGTGAGAAAAAGAGCCTTCGTCAAGTTTGACGGAGGCTCTTTTTGATATGAGCAGATCTGTAAGCCGGGTTCTGTCTTAAACGACCATCTATCTAGGCCTGCCGTTGCCGACAGGCTCAAGCCACCTCCCGAGAGCGGCCGGGCCGACCTTTATGCTCTCCCACGGTGTTGCTCCGGATAGAGTTTACAGCACCGACATGTCTCCATGCGGCGGGTGGGCTCTTACCCCACCTTTCCACCTTTTCCCCGCAGAAGCGAGGTAGTCTATTTCTGTTGCACTTGTCCGAGGGTCACCCCTGGCGGGCGTTACCCGTTATCCTTGCCCTATGGAGCCCGGACTTTCCTCATTCGCAGGCTTTCGCCTTGCGCCCGCGGTCGTTCGGTCTGCTCACGGGGCTTATTTTATCCAAATCGTCCCGGCAAGTCAACAATAAACTTGTATTCATGAGCTAAAAGTCTTATAATTCAAACGTTATGAGGTGATAGTTTTGACTCTTCAGGAATACGTACAATCGATTCGGGATAAGCGCATCGCCGTGATCGGCGCGGGCGTCAGCAATATGCCGCTGATCCGTCTGCTTCTTAAAAACGGATGCCATGTCACCGTATGTGACAAGCGCACACTTGACGTACTTGGCCGGGACGGGGAAGAGCTGGTCTCTCTCCATGCGGAGTTGAAGCTGGGCGAGGCGTATCTGGAAGGGCTCGACCAGGATCTTATTTTCCGTACGCCGGGCTTGATGCCCTTTGACGAGAATCTTCTTGCCGCCAGAGAAAAGGGGAGCGTCGTCACCTCCGAGATGGAGGTCTTTTTCCAGCTGTGTCCCTGCCGGACGATCGCGGTTACGGGCAGCGACGGAAAAACCACGACGACCACCGTGATCTCGGAGCTTTTGAAAGCCGCCGGCTATACGGTGCATCTCGGCGGTAATATCGGCCGCCCGCTTCTCTGTGATGTGCCGTTGATGAAAAAAGACGATATCGCCGTTCTGGAACTCAGCTCGTTCCAGCTTCACAGCATGAGCTGCCGGCCGAATGTCGCTGTCATAACCAACATTTCGCCAAACCATCTTGATAAGCACAAGGATTATCAGGATTATATCGATGCCAAAATGTCGATTTTCGCGCGTCAGGAGAGCTCCGACAGGCTGGTGCTGAATCTTGACGATGAGCACTCGCCGTATTATGCCGCCGCCGCGAAATCGAACATCGTATATTTTTCTGATAAATCGGCGGTAAAAGATGGTGCATTCTGCCTTGGAGGAGAGCTCTTCCGCGTTCATGACGGCAAAGCGAGCAAGATCATGGACGCCGCGGACATTCGGATCCCGGGCGAACACAATGTTCTGAACTATCTGACGGCTTTTTGCGCTACCGACGGTCTTGTGAATGATGAGATCTGCCGTAGCGTCGCCATGAGCTTCGGCGGCGTCGAGCACAGACTTGAGCAGGTACGCACACTTTGCGGGGTTCTTTTCATCAATGATTCCATCGCCTCCAGTCCGACACGGACCGGCGCCGGTCTTCGCGCGGTGAAACGCAAGCCGATCATCCTTGTCGGCGGATATGACAAGCACATTGCCTTTGACGGACTCGGTGACGACCTGTGCCGCTATGCCAAAAAGGTGTTTATTACGGGCGATACGGCCGAAAAGATCCGCTCTGCGATCGTTGCTTCCTCGCTGTATGCCGAAAGCCCCGTTCCCTTTGAGATGATCGATAACTTCCGCGATGCCGTTTACGCCGCTGCCCGTGCTGCGGAAGAAGGGGACATCGTGCTTCTCTCGCCGGCCTGCGCGTCGTTCGACCACTTCAAAAACTTCGCAGAGCGAGGAAATACGTTCAAAAAAATCGTTATGGAGCTGAAAGATGAAGATATCGGACATCACAGATGAGGTTTTTTCGCTTGCGAAAGAGGCTGAAAGGCGGGTCCGTCCGGAGTTTGACCGCATAGATGAGATTGCCGCTTTCAATACGCGAAAGGTCATGGCCGCATTTCAGGACAACCGGGTATCCGACGCCTGTTTCGCTGGGACGAGCGGATACGGTTATGACGATCTCGGAAGAGAGACGCTGGATAAAATCTATGCCCAGATCTTTCATACCGAAGCCGCGCTTGTTCGCACAGGCTTTGTGAACGGCACGCATGCGCTGACAGCGGCTATGTTTTCCCTGGTCGGTCCCGGCGATACCATCCTTGCCGCAACGGGGCTTCCGTATGACACGCTCCGCAGCGCGATCGGCATCAGCGGCGACTGCCACGGCTCGCTGAAGTTTTACGGTGTAAATTACGCCCAGACCGATCTCGCCTCCGACGGCGGTCCGGATTATGACGCGATCCGCCTTGCGGCGTCCGATCCGAAAGTAAAAGGAGTCATGATCCAGCGCTCACGCGGATATGAGGATCGAAGGGCTCTTTCTGTGGAAGAGATAGGAGAGATATGCCGTGTTGTCAAAGCCGTCAACCCTGCGGCGCACATTATGGTGGACAATTGCTACGGCGAATTTACCGAACAATGTGAACCGACGGACGTCGGCGCGGATATCATCGCCGGTTCGCTCATCAAAAATCCGGGCGGCGGGGTCGCTCCGACGGGCGGCTATGTCGCCGGAAAAAAGGAATTGGTCGATCGCGCGGCGATGCGCCTGACGACGCCCGGAATCGGAGGCGAATGCGGCTCGACGCTCGGCGTGAACCGCTTGTTGTTCCAGGGACTCTTCCTTGCCCCTCACACAGTCGCACAGGCCCTGAAAACGGCCGTTTTCTGCTCTGCCATGATGGAGAGCGTCGGGTTTGAAACCTCCCCGAAAGTGGGCGAGAAGCGCGCTGACATCATCCAGATGATCCGCCTGCAAAGCGGCGAGAACATGAAGCGCTTTTGCGCAGGGATTCAGGCCGGCGCGCCGGTCGATTCTTATGTTACGCCTGAGCCGTGGCAGATGCCCGGGTATGATTGCCCGGTCATCATGGCCGCCGGTTCGTTTATCCAGGGCTCTTCGATCGAGCTTTCGGCAGACGGTCCTTTTCAGCCGCCCTTTACCGTTTACATGCAGGGCGGACTGACCTATGAATCCGGAAAGCTTGGGATCATGATGGCCGTCAGCGCCATGCTTGAAAAATAAGGAGTGACCTTAATGGACGTCCAAAAGGAGATTTTACAGCTCAGAAAAGAGATCAACCATCACAGCAAGCTCTATTATGTATATGACGCGCCTGTGATTTCAGACTATGACTTCGATATGCTGATGCAGCGTCTCAAAACGCTTGAGGCTGAGCACCCCGAACTCGTCACGCCCGATTCTCCCACGCAGCGTGTCGGCGGGCAGGCGCTTTCCCAGTTTACGCCTGTGCATCATCAGGTGCCGCTGGAGAGCTTGACAGACGTCTTTTCCTATGACGAGCTGTTTGCTTTCGGCGAGCGGATGGATTCTCTTATCGCCGAAGCACATGACTATACGGTCGAACCGAAGATCGACGGCCTTTCGATGTCGCTCGAATACGAAAACGGCGTGTTTGTTCGCGGCGCGACGCGCGGCGACGGCACAACAGGCGAGGACGTGACAGAAAACCTTCGGACTGTGCGTTCCGTTCCGCTGCGGATTGAGAACGCCCCGGAGCGCCTGATCGTACGCGGCGAGGTCTACATGTCCAAAGCGGTTTTCGAAGAGCTCAATCGTGAACGTGAAATCAACGGGGAAGCGCTTCTGGCAAATCCCCGCAACGCCGCTGCCGGCTCCATGCGCCAGCTGGATCCCAAGGTCGCGGCTTCACGCAAGTTGGACATCATCTGCTTCAATATGCAGTACACCTCCGGCACCCCTTACGAGACGCATGCCGAAACGCTCGACGCTATGCGGGATATGGGTTTTCCCGTCGTACCGTATAAGGTCTATGATTCGCTGCATGATTGTGTGGAAAGAATCGAGTGGCTGGGGGAAAACAGGGGAGATCTGCCGTATGATATGGACGGCGCTGTTATCAAGATCAACTCTCTTTCCCAGCGCCGCGATCTCGGCAGCACGGCAAAGGCGCCGCGCTGGGCGGTTGCGTTCAAGTATCCGCCCGAAAAGAAAGAAAGCCGCGTGCTGGATATCATCGTCCAGGTTGGACGCACAGGCGTTTTGACGCCTAAGGTCGTTGTCGAACCGGTGCGGCTTGCCGGCACGACGGTTTCGGCCGCCACGCTGCACAATCAGGACAATATCGACCGGCTCGATATCCGCATCGGCGATACCGTCGTGCTGCAGAAGGCAGGGGAGATCATTCCCGAGGTCGTGTCCGTCAATCGTGCCAAGCGGCAGGAGGGAAGCGTACCCTTTAAAATGCCCCAATTCTGCCCGGAGTGCGGTTCTCCTGTCGTGCGCGACGAGGACGGCGCCGCTCTTCGCTGCACCAGCCCGGAGTGCCCGGCGCAGCGTCTTCGCAACATCGCGCATTTTGCATCCCGTGAGGCGATGGACATTGAGGGACTGGGGATCTCGGTATGCGAAAGCCTGATCAACAGCGGCCTTGTCAAGAATTTTGCCGACCTCTATTATCTGGAGGCTCAGTCTGTTTCCATGCTCGACCGCATGGGGGAAAAGTCAGCGCAGAATCTCATAGCTTCGATTGAAAAGAGCAAAGAGGCAGGCCTTGCACGGCTGCTTTGCGCTTTTGGTATCCGTCAGGTCGGCCAGAAGGCGGCCAAAACGCTCGCTATGCATTTTCCGGATCTCGATGCCGTCATAGCAGCCGGAATCGAAGAGCTTACCGCAATTCCGGATATCGGGGCGATCACAGCCGGATTCATTACCGAGTGGTTCTCACTTGAACAGTCAAAGCATCAGATCCGTCTTCTGCGTGAGGCCGGCGTCAGCTTTGAGAGCAGGGAGGAATTGCTTGACAATCGTTTTGCCGGAAAGACCTTCGTCCTGACGGGAACTCTTTCAAACTATACCCGTGACGAGGCCTCCGCTCTCATTGAGAAATACGGCGGAAAGGCATCCGGCTCGGTATCGAAAAAAACAAGCTATGTTCTTGCCGGAGAAAATGCCGGCAGCAAGCTGACAAAAGCGCAGGAACTCGGCATTCCGGTTATCAGCGAAGAAGAATTTGCCGCAATGATCCAATAAATAAAACATCGTTTACCGCAGGGATGACACCCTGCGGTAAACTTTTTTCCCGGTTCCGGCATATGATGGCATGAGCAGCGGCTCACAGCCTTTTTATTCTGGAGGAATCAACTTGGACAGCAACCCTGATTATGATTATAAGTTCGGCTCTTTGCCTGCAAGAGCGCCGTTGGCGTCAGCCTTTGTGCCAATGCAGGATGCAGCCGTCCCGCAATATGAACCGCAAAAAGCGATAGCGCGCGGAACGCTGTTTCCGGGCCTGGATCTGCCGTTTATGGGCATGGTAAACGATCCGCTCCCCGAAACCCCGCTCGGCGAACTGATGGCGATCGATTTTGTCGCCGATGAGTTATCGCTGTATCTCGATACGCACAAAGACGACAAGGAAGCTTTCGAGGTGTATCAATCTGTTCTTGCGCTTTCTCGCGAAGCGCACAAGCGTTATGCCGCAGACTGCGGACCGATTACCAAGTCGGATATGCTGGGCATGAAAAAATATGCCTGGCTGAACGATCCGTGGCCTTGGGAAAAACGGGCGGAGAAGGAGGCATAACATGTTTGTATATGAAAAAAAGCTGCAGTACCCGGTCAGAATCAAAAACTCCAACCCGGCGCTTGCAAAGTTTATTGTTTCACAGTACGGCGGCCCGGACGGGGAGCTCGGAGCTTCGATGCGTTATCTCAGCCAGCGCTTCTCCATGCCGTTCCCGGAGCTGAAAGGACTTCTCACCGATATCGGCACAGAGGAGCTCGGCCATCTTGAAATGGTTGGGACGATCCTGTATCAGCTCACGCGCGACATGAACCCGGATGAGATCAAAAAGAAAGGCTTTGATACGTATTTCGTCGATCACACCGCCGGCGTATATCCCACAGCTGCATCCGGCTTCCCGTGGACAGCCGCCAGTATGGGCGTCAAGGGCGATGTGATCGCGGATCTGAATGAGGACATGGCCGCCGAGCAGAAAGCGCGCGTTACCTATGACAACATTCTGCGACTGAGTGATGATCCGGACGTAAACAATGTCATCAAATATCTCCGCGAGCGGGAGATCGTGCACTATCAGCGCTTTGGGGAAGCATTGAGGCGTACGCTTGACAGACTCGACGAGAAAAACGTCTACGCATTGAATCCGTCTTTTTGATAAAAAAAACGGGCTGTATGAAATACAGCCCGCTTTTTACATATAAGATTAGTCGTTTCCGGCTTCTCTCTTCGCTTTGACCTGAGCTGCGATCTCGTGGACGCGCTCGTCGGTCAGCGTGAATCTTTTTTTGAAATAGAAGTAGGCGACGGTAAGGCCGATCACCGGAATGATCGTCATCGTCATACGAAGTCCGGCCTTGCTCGCGGCAGAAACGCCTAGCGACCAGTCGACGAGCTTGTCAGCCTCCGAAACCTCGGTACCGGCCTGAAGGTGATTGATGCTCAGGCAGATGGACGCGACCAACGCCGCGACACCGGAAGCGAGCTTGACAACAAAGGTCTGCATCGAAAAGATAACGCTTTCATCGCGACGGTTGTTTTTCAGTTCGCCGTAATCGACCGTATTGGCCAGAAAGACCGTCGTAATGACCGTCAGCATGCCGTTTGCCGCAAAGATGAAGAACGCGGGAATGAAGAGGAGGAACACGCTGCTCATGCTGGTAAAGGCCAGAACAAGCAGAACGGCATAACCGATGATTGCCATGGCCAGGCAGATATAGAAGATCTGCAGCGAGGTATATTTCTTGCGCAGCAGGGGATAGAAGGCCATCATGGAAAGGACCTGAATCGCACCGCCGAACATATTGAAGAGAACATAGGCGTCGTTCCAGCCCGTTGTGCCGAAGTCATATTTGAAGAAGTAGATGACAAGGTTTGAAGTGATATAGATCGAGCAGTTGATCAGCACGATCGCGATCGTGACGGTCATCGCCTGGTCATTCTGAATCAAGGCCTTGAACATCTGGCCGACAGACACGGTCTCCATCTCGGCAGTGGACTTTTCCTTGACATTTACGCAGGTCAGCACCGTGAAGAGAATGAAGAAGAACGCGATCACGATGGAAAAGTATTTGAAGCCGACGATCTCGATCATCTTGGCGCCGGCTTCGGAACCTGCGAACATGTTGCCGAGCATCGGGACGAGCATCATCGTAAATACGGTTACGATCGCGCTGCCGACGCCCGCGCTGGTACGGGCAATGGTAGTAAGTCCCTCACGCTCCTTACCGCCCTCGGTAAAGGCGGGGATCATGGACCAGTAGGGGATATCCATCATCGTGTAGGTAACGCCCCATAGAATATAGGTCACAGCGGCATAGGCTACGAGACCGGAAGCGTCAAGTTTCGGAGGTGCGGCAAACATCAGCACCAGGACGACCGCGTTCGTCAACGTACCAATCAAGAGCCAGGGGCGGAATTTGCCCCAGCGCGTTCTCGTCTTGGCGACGATGACGCCCATGATCGGATCATTAAAGGCGTCAAACACACGGGCAGCCATCAGAATGATGCCCATCGCGATCGCATTGACACCGAGCAGATCCTGAAAATAATAAAGGACATAGCTGGCGGAAAGCATGTAAACCATGTCTTTTCCGACCGCGCCGAGTGCATAAGAGATTTTTGACTTCAATGGGAGACTTTGTTTCTGTTCCATGTCAGATCTCACTTTCTTGTAAATTTCCGGGAATATATAATCAGTATACCGTATCCGATCTTCTTTTGCAATGTGTGCAAGGGGTTTTCTTCAAACAGAGTGAATATTAACGATATTACTGACGAGGCTTCCGCTGTGATGACGGACGTATGAGAAATACTCCTGTTTATCGATATAGTACTCCCGCCCCCAGGAGGAAATATGAAACCGAGACTCATCCATTCCGATCACTGTCACATAGTGCGACTTGACCGAGCAGGCGTGATGCATTTCTCCGTCGGGACGAGCGGAATAAAATTTCAGTTCATTCTTCTGCCAGAACAAGGGGAAGTTCGGCCCGATGGACATGATCACGGGGATGTCTCGGGAAAGCATGTCCTCGATTTTATCGTTCAGACGCCTGCTTCCGATGCCCCAGCTTGCGCGGAAGGGGAACCGGTAGCGGCGGAAAAAGGCGTTCAGTCCCGCGGCAAGCATCAATCCGTTTATCCCAAGCTTCGGGATAATGGGAAAGAACCGGCGGGAGAGACTGCGCGCCAGTTCGTCATATTCTTTCTCATCAATGCTCGCGTCTTCAAGCGCGGAGGCAAACATCTCGCACCGGCCGCCCAAATGGACACGATCGAGATACAGCAGCAGATCCAGCGCTGCGATCACGCCGCAGCCAACCTCGCGCATCGTCCTGGACGCGGAAATCATCTGGCTTCCGCCAAAGGTCTTGCTTGCCCCTTTGCGTAAAGATATATAAGGATGTCGGATCTGCATAGCGAACCGCCCTTTCCTGGCTCAAAAGATCTTTACATAGTTTCTGTATTCAACCTTATCACAAAGATCACATTTCGAAAAGACTTAAATTTGCCGGGATGAGACAAGATAAAAATTAATAGTTCTGCTCTTGTCTTCTATCTTTTCACTTGATATAATGACAAAACAGAAATGCGCTGGTCGACAGCGTATTATGAAAGCATCATCCAGCAAGGAGAAAAAGATCATGAGTCATAACGAAAAAGCGAAAAGCCGCAACAGGATCGAACTGATCGTGGTTCTTTCCATTTACATTATTCTTTTTTTGATCATCGGATTCCTGCTTTATCGCATCCTGCATTCGAATCAGGCTTCGCCGAGCATCCTGCCTCAGACCACAACAACGGCCCCCGCGGTCGCGGCCGTTACGCCGGAACAGGACATCACACCCGAGCCTGTCGCCGAGCCGACGCCAGAGCCGACGCCCGAACCCACGCCGGAGCCTACCCCCGAGCCGACGCCTGAACCCACGCCGGAGCCTGTTTCGGAGGATGCAAAGTATATCAACATCTCAACGTCGACTAAAATCACGATCACCAAACAGCCCGGCGGCGAGACCGTCATTGCAGGCAACAATGTTGTTTTTGTTGCTCACGCCTCCAATGCCGTTTCTGGCGAGTGGCGCTTTGTATCGCCTGAATATGACCGCGAAATCGTGTGGAACGCGCCGGAGATCAGCACCGAATTTCCCGGCGTCAAATGCACGGACGGAGATACGGATACCTTCATTATTTACAACATCCCGAATGAGCTCAACGGCTGGTACGCTGTGTGTCTCTATCAAGACAGCGACGGTGGGATGCTCGCCACCGAAGGGGCCGAGCTGACCGTTTCCGCGGCTTAATTTTCAACACAATCAAGCGGCAGACCTGTTCAAACGCAGGTCTGCCGCTTTCTTCAATCATTCAATGCATCTTTCATGATGACAAGAAGAACGAAAAGTGATATGATAATTAAGATGGAATAAAAAAGGATTGATGCATTTGGTTTTCAGCTCTGCAATATTTCTGTTTTTCTTTTTGCCGGCAGTGTTTCTTCTCTACCGGTTTGTTCCGTCGCGCTTTGGAAAGAATCTGCTGCTTGCACTCGCCAGCATCGTTTTCTATGCCTTCGGCCAGTTGAATTATGTTCCGCTGTTCTTAGGTTCGGTTCTGATCAATTATTTATCCGGGCTTGCGCTGATGCGAAAAATCAGGCGCAGACGGATGATCCTTGCGCTCTCTGTGATCTTGAACATCGGCATTCTCTGCGTCTTTAAGTATACGGATTTCGCCATACGTAATGTCAACGCGCTCTTTTCCTCCTCGATTCCTTATACCGGGATCGAACTTCCGATCGGCATTTCCTTCTTCACCTTTCAGGGCTTGTCCTACACGATCGACGTCTATCGTGACCGCGAAAGCGGAACGAAGGATTTCTTAAAGCTGCTTCTGTACATTTCTTTCTTTCCCCAGCTGATCGCGGGTCCGATCGTCAAGTACCACGACATCGCGGACCAGATCGACAACCGCACCTGTACGCCGGAAGAGACGAGCGCCGGATTACGGCGGTTCATCACCGGCCTTGCCAAAAAAATCTTGATTGCCAATGCCGTCGGGTATATTGCGGATCGCGTTTTCAACGAGCATCTTCCCGGCGGGATCACCGACTGGAGGCTGATGTGGCTCGGCGCTATTTGCTATACGCTGCAGATTTACTATGATTTCAGCGGATACAGCGATATGGCGATCGGGATCGGACACATGTTCGGTTTTACATTCCGCGAAAATTTCCGTTATCCATACGGCGCTGCTTCGATCAAGGATTTCTGGAGAAAATGGCATATTTCTCTCTCTTCCTGGTTCAAGGAATATCTGTATATCCCGCTCGGCGGCAACAGAAATGGCAAGACGAGGACTGTTTTGAACAAGATGATCGTCTTTTTCTGTACCGGGATCTGGCACGGCGCAAACTGGACTTTTGTCCTGTGGGGATTCGGCCATGGGCTGCTTTCAAGCCTTGAGGATCTCGGCGTTATCCCGGCCAAACGGCTTTCCTCCAGCCGAGGCGGAAGAGTGATCGGCAGGCTGTACACGATGCTTGCCGTTACGCTGCTCTTCGTCATTTTCCGCGCCGACAGCATCTCACAGGCTTTTCGTATGATCGCGCTGATGTTCAGCGGTAGCGCAAGCTCTTATGGCACGTTTCTCTGCCGCTCGCTGCTTACACCTGCAGCCTGTGCGGTTCTTTTGATTGCCGTCCTGTTTGCGGGCAATCTTCCGATTCGGCTGAAAGAAGCGGTCGGCGCGCGGGAGAGCGCTGCCTGGCAGATCACCGTCTCTCTCTTTTTCCTCGCTGTTTATATTCTATGCCTGATGAGCCTTGCCCGCGGCGGATTTAATCCGTTTATTTATTTTCAGTTCTGAGGAGGCGGCGAATGAACAAGAAAACGATCGCCGGCGTGTTTGCCGCGCTTTTTCTGCTGCTTTCTCTGCTGCCTGCCGCCGGCATGCTGCTTTCGCGACAGAGCGTTGCAGCCGCAAACGAGACTCTATCTCAGCCACCGAAGCTGCTGAACCCAGCCGGAAAAGTCAATCTTTCGGTGCTGAAAGATACGACAGACTATATTGCCGATCATTTTTTCCTGCGCAACGAGCTTGTCAATGCTTGGGCCGCGCTGAATGCCGCTGTTTTTAAAACATCGTCCGAAGAGCAGGTCCTGCTCGGCTCAGACGGCTGGCTCTTCTATGCATCGACGCTCGATGATTATATGGGACGAGGAATGAGCGATACAGAGCTCAAACGCGCAGCTTCCAATCTTGCTCTGATCCAGGAATCTGTTGAGAGCCGCGGCGCAAAGTTTATCTTTACGATCGCACCGAATAAAAACAGCCTCTATCCCGCTCAAATGCCTGCGTTTGTGCCGTCCGCTCACGAGACGGCGAACGCTGAGCGAATTCTGCCGTATTTTGCGTCAGCGGGGATTCATTACCGGGATCTCTTTTCCGTGTTTCGGGAGAGGGGAGAGGTGCTTTATTATAAAACGGACTCTCATTGGACCGATCTGGGCGCGGCGCTTGCGGCCGATTCGATCATGGATGCTTTCGGAAAGCATGTCGCATATTATGGCAAAGAATTTTCACTGAGCTCGGAGCACAGAGGGGACCTGTATGAGATGCTGTTCCCGACAGGGAAGGGCACGGAAACCGCCCATTCATATGCCGATTTTTCCTATTCCGCAGCGGGGAACCCCAACGGCGGAAACGCCATGCGGATTGAGACGGCAAATGAAGGTGCCGAGGGAACGCTTCTGTGCTGGCGCGACTCCTTCGGAATTTCCCTGTATCCGTATCTGGCCGACAGCTTCGGCCGCGCGCTCTTCCTGCGTTCCTCCAGCTATGATCTGACCGAGATCGAGGCACTGCAGGCAGATCACGTTTTGATCGAGCTCGTCGAGCGCAATCTCGACTGGCTGATTCGAAATGTTCCCGTGATGGCTGCGCCGCAGCGTAAAGTCGAACTGACGAACGCCGTCTTCTCTGATCAGATTGTTCATGCTGACGCCAAGACCGACAGCAAGCACGATCTTGTATATGTCTCCGGGGAACTCGTTTTTCCCTATGATGGCGGAGCCGTCTATCTGTGTGCGGGAGAAGCTTCCTATGAGGCTTTCGTGACGGAAAGCAACGGGAAGTGGTTTTTCCATGCTTACCTCGCCCCGGAGCAGAGCGAAGGACTTGATTATCTCTGTGTGGAAACAGATTCTGCTCTGATGTGTTACTCCCTTCAAATGAAATGATGACGAACAAGGAGGAAGCAAAGGATTATGCTTACGTTTTTGCGTCAGGAAGGAATTAGTGAGGATATCATCCGGGAGATTGAAGCGTTCCGTGCGCTTTATCCCCTGGACGAGGCGTCAGCCTATCGCGTTCCCGAACCCTCTTACCGCTATTACGGTAAGGAAATCTGGGAAATGGCATTGACAGCGCTGCTGTCGGGCGAAAACTTGCTTTTGGTCGGGCCGAAAGCGACGGGAAAAAACGTGCTGGCCGAAAACCTTGCCGCTGTTTTTTGCCGGCCCGAATGGGATATTTCCTTTTATCTCAACACAGACGCCGCGTCGCTGATCGGGACGGACACCTTCCGGAACGGAGAAGTGACGCTTCGCCACGGTCCGATCTATCAATGTGCGGAAATGGGCGGATTCGGGATCCTTGATGAGATCAACATGGCAAAAAACGAATCTCTTGCCGTGCTCCATGCCACACTCGACTTTCGACGGATCATCGACGTTCCGGGATATGACCGCATCACGCTCAGTCCAGCGACTCGCTTTATCGCTACGATGAATTACGGCTATGCCGGCACAAGAGAACTGAACGAGGCTCTGATGAGCCGTTTCATGGTCATCAACATGCCGCTGATCTCCCGCAGCAATCTGAAAAAGCTGCTGCTTGCGCAGTATCCGCAGCTCAAAGAGGAATATGCCGAGCAGTTCTGCGCTCTCTTTGATGAGATCCGAAAGAAATGCGAAAGCGGCGAGATTTCGACGAAAGCGCTTGACCTGCGCGGCCTGATCGCGTCGATCAAGCTGATCCAAAACGGGCTGTCCGTCGCAGAAGCGCTTGAAATGGGCATCGTAAACAAGTCGACGGACGACTTCGAGCGTCAGATCATTTCCGATATCATCTCCGCCCGTATCTCCGGCAAACTTTCTGCAGACGATCTGTTTTCTTTGAAATGAACGAAGTCAGCGAGTTCCAAAAACGACGGGCAGAAAACATGATCTGGAATGCGGCGCAAAGCCATGCTTTTACGCCGGATTTCAAGGCTTACGACGAAGATGCGAGCGCCGATCTGTATTGGAACACGGTGATCGGTGCGGTGCGGCGGCACTATGATTATCCGCGCATCGAGGCGCTGTTTCGCTCCTTTCAAAACGACGAAGACGCAGACATATATGAGACGCTTCTTTGGCTCGGGCTTGAAAATGCCGTCTTTGAAAGGGAAAGGGAGGATCGCCCGGTTCTTCAAGCGCTTCGCCAAAGCTATGCAGAACGCTTCTTGTCCCGCATGCGGCAAGTCCATGATCTGCCGCTTTGCGACCGAATGAGTTACGGACATTACTGCCGCGTGCTTGGCCGGGATCCGGGGTTTGACAGCTATAATGCCAAGCTGCTCGATGAGCTTGAGTTTTCCCGGGAAATGGATACGGACCAGATCGTGGAGCGTGCAAAAGAGCTTTTTGAGCGATGGTTTCAGATCCGCCTGAAGGAAAAGCAGGAAGAGAAAAAGAAAAAACGCTTTCATTTTGGGATCGGAAAAGGGAAAAAAGTCAAAGGGCGCTTTCGCAAATTCGGGCTCGGATTTGCGGATCATCCAAGCAATCTCTATGGCGGTCAAAGCGTGGGAAAGCAGGATGAAGAGGTACAGCGGCTGACGACCATGAGCGCGCAGGAGCTGCGCGCCTTCATGGAAGCAAAGTATGGCAAGAGCACCTTCGGCGAGCGCGAGACCCGCGAATTGGAGCGTAGTATCTGTGTCGGCAATCATGCCTCTTGTCATATTCTGATCACAAAGGGTGAAAAGGGAACAGCCAAAATACAAAATGGCTTTGAGGCGCTTCAGCGTGAGCGTGAGGCCCGTCAAATCGTCGCCAACCGATCGTTTTTTACCGATCATCTTGCCGAGCGCCGTACTGCGATCGACAGGCTGACGGGGAAGATACAGAATTCGATTTTAATGCATTTGCAGCCGTCTCAGGTCAGATCGAACGCCGGCGCGCTTGAGGGCGGACGTGCCTGGCGTGCGCTGCATCTGAACGATGATCGTGTTTTCACCCGTACGGAACAGGGCGATACGGGCGATCTCTGTGTCGATATCCTGCTCGATGCGTCGACCTCGCAAAGCAGCCGTCAGGCGATCGTCTCAAACCAGGGCTACATCATTGCCGAAAGCCTGAATCGATGCAATATCCCGTGCCGCGTGATGTCGTTCTGCTCGATGACGGGCTATACGATCCTGCGGATCTTTCGGGATTATCAAGAGAAAAACGCAAACGCAAAAATTTTTGAATATGTTTCCAACGGCTGCAATCGCGACGGACTCGGGATCCGTCTGGCGCACCATCTGATCGAGCGTGGGAATTGCGATCATAAGATCCTGATCATTCTTTCCGATGCAAAGCCGAACGATGTCGTTAAGATCCATCGAAAAGAGAACGGCGATTATATCAATTACGAGCTGCAGAGCGCTGTTCGCGACACCGCACTGGAGGTCAGAAGCGCCCGTGCAGACGGCATTTCCGTTGTCTGTGTTTTTACGGGCGATGACGAAGATGTTGCCTCGGCCAAATTGATCTATGGACGCGACTTCGCTAGGATCCAGTCTCTTGACAAACTGGCCGATACGGTCGGATTGCTGCTGCAGAATCAAATCAAAAACATGTAAAAAAATCCGGACGAATTATTCTCGTCCGGATCTTTTTTTGAAGTTATGATTACTTGGCAAGGACCTTTTTCAGTCTTGCATAGCGGGGGAGGGAGTTTTCCAGCGGCAGCTTCGGCTCGCCCTGAATAAGGGGAAGAACATAGTCGATGAACTCTTTCTTCAGACCGTTGTGCTCGTCGTTGATCCACTCCAGCGGCACTTTCTTTTCATAGTTTGCAACACTGTCAAGCGGGAGCAGCACGAAGCGGCAGACATACTTGCCGTCGACGGTATCACGCTTGAAGGCGACCATCTTGCCGGAAACGCCGTTCACGGCCTGCAGGACAGCTTCTTTGCCCGCACCGTAGGCCTCGTCGATGTCGGTCTGGGAAGCAAGATGAGCGCCGCAGCGCTGCAGAAGGCTAAGCTCGATCCCGCGTACCTTGGCGCCGGTGCGCTGCTGGAGCAGGGAAGCGAGCAGGGAAGCAAGGCCGCCCAACTGTGCGTGGCCGAAACCGTCGGTAGCGGACGTCTTCGCCTCGGATACAAAGCTGCCGTCGGCATAATGGATGCCCTCGGAAACAGCGATCAGGACTTTGCCGTTCTTTGCATAAATCTTTTCCACGTCGGCGTAGAAGCGGTCCATATCGAAATCATATTCGGGCAGATAGATCAGATCCGGGCCGGAGCCGAACTCGGCTGCAAGAGCGGCGCTGGCCGCGAGCCAGCCGGCGTGACGTCCCATGATCTCGACGACGGTGATCATGCCGTTGTCGTAAACGCGTGCGTCCTTGTTGATCTCCATGCAGGAGGTCGCGATATACTTGGCAGCGCTGGCAAAGCCGGGGCAGTGGTCGGTACCGAAAAGGTCATTGTCGATCGTCTTGGGGACGCCCATGACACGGCACTCGTAGCCGACGGATTCCATATAACGGCTGATCTTGTTGCAGGTATCCATCGAGTCGTTGCCGCCGTTATAGAAGAAATATCTGACGTTGTACTTCTTGAAGATCTCGAGAATACGCTTATAGTCGGTATCGTCTTTTTCGGGATCGGCGATCTTATAACGGCAGGAGCCGAGCTCGGAGGACGGCGTGTGCAGCAGCAGTTCCAGTTCCTTCGGATCCTCTTCGTCCATGACATAGAGTTTGTCTTCCAAAACACCCTTGATCCCATGCGCGGCACCGTAGACCTTGGTGATGCACTCTGCGTCAAGCGCGGTGCGGATCACGCCGTAGGCGCTGGCATTGATGACGGAAGTGGGGCCGCCGGACTGGCCGAAAATGCATGCTCCGCGAAGTTGATTGCTCATGAATGATTTCCTCCGTAATATCCTAAAAATTTTTGTTTTTTTCTTGAATGTACTTCTTGATTATGGCCATGTTTGAGGATATAATAAGATCGTTAATTTGTAAATATGCCAAATTGACTAAAATTATGTCTTCTGAAAAGAGGCAGAAAGGGAGATTTTTTGAAATGGCGCTTGTAACCACAAAAGAAATGTTCGAAAAGGCTTATAACGGAGGATACGCCGTCGGTGCATTCAACGTTAACAATATGGAGATCGTACAGGGGATCACGGAAGCAGCCGGAGAGCTGAAAAGCCCCGTCATCCTTCAGGTCTCCAAGGGCGCTCGCGCCTATGCCAATCACACCTATCTTGTCAAGCTTGTTGAAGCTGCGATCATTGAAAATCCCGAGATCCCGATCGCGCTGCATCTGGATCACGGCGACACCTTCGAGCTCTGCAAGAGCTGCATTGACGGCGGTTTCACTTCCGTTATGATCGACGCTTCCTCCAAGCCCTTCGAGGAGAATATCGCGCTGACCCGTCAGGTCGTCGAGTATGCGCATGACCACGGTGTCGTCGTCGAGGCCGAGCTCGGCACGCTGGCCGGTGTTGAGGATGAAGTCAGCGTCGAGCACGGTCACGAGAGCTACACACGCCCCGAGGAGGTCGAGGAATTTGTCAGCCGCACCGGCTGTGACTCTCTTGCGATCGCGATCGGCACTTCTCACGGCGCCTATAAGTTCAAAGCTTCCCAGTGCACCCGCAACGCGGACGGCATTCTTGTTCCGCCTCCTCTCCGCTTCGACGTGCTGCATGAGTGCATCAAGCGTCTTCCCGGCTTCCCGATCGTTCTGCATGGTTCTTCCTCCGTGCCGCAGGAATTCGTCAAGATGATCAACGAATACGGCGGAAATATGCCCGATGCCATCGGTATCCCCGAGGATCAGCTTCGTGAGGCGGCCAAGCTTGCTGTCTGCAAGATCAATATCGACTCCGATATCCGTCTTGCCATGACCGGTAACATCCGCAAGTACTTCGCCGAGCATCCCGATCATTTCGACCCGCGTCAGTACCTCAAGCCCGCACGTCAGGCGGTTAAGGACATGGTCGCACACAAGATCGTTCACGTTCTGGGCTCCGACGGCAAGGCCTGAAGCATATAATCCACAGAGTATAGCAGAGAGAGATTCTATACGGAGGTGGCGATATGGGCCTACATTCCCAAAATACCGAACGCCCTGATGGCGGCGCCATACAGGCAAAAGAAACGCCTCGCGGTATCCTTATCATCCGGCTTGTTATTGCCTCGGTGATTTTTGCCGTTTCGGCAGTCGTCAGCATGCCTGTTGTGGTGAGAACGATCCTTCTTGTGATCGCCTCGCTTGTCGCGGGTTACGATCTTATCCTTGATGCTGTCAACAGCGTAGAGGGCAAAGATTATTTTAACATCTCCATTATCCTGGTTTTCGTCTCGGTGATCGGATTTGTCATCGGCTACGGGATCGAGGTCGCCGCGATGCTCATTCTTTACAAGGTCGGTCTTGTTCTGAACGACTATGTAAAAGAACGTACGGTCATGTCGGCCGAGGAGCTTTTGCGTTATCGCGATTCCGAAGAGATCGGCAGAACGGTGGAAACAGCAAACAGACCCGCCTCCGGAGAATTGGAAGCAGGGGAGAAGATCAACATCGCTGCGTCCTTTGTGCTGAAGATCCTTATCGGTTTTGCCGTTCTCTTTGCGATCCTTGCGCCGCTGCTTACGCATCTTACCGTGCGCGAATCGATCCACCGTGCCCTGTCCATCATCTTGATCGCTACGCCTGCGTCGGTTATGCTTTCGATCCCGCTTGTCGGCATCGTCGGTATATTCTCCGCTGCCCGCTTCGGCGTGCTTTTCAATAAAGCCAGTTCGATCGAGAAGCTTTCGGACATCAAGACACTGATCGTTGACAAGGCCGGCGTTCTCGCAGAAGAGTGCCCCAAGCTTTTGTCCGTTCAGTCGGACGTCCTTGACACGAATACTTTTCTTACCTTTGCCGCTCATGCGGTCTATTATTCCGAGCAGCCCATCGCCAAGGTGCTTTCCAATGCGACGGACGGTGAGTACAAGCTCGAGGTCGTCAGCAATTTCAGCGAGATCCCCGGGTTGGGCGTTGAGGTCGATATTGGCGGCGCACATGTCGTTCTGGCAACGAAAGAATTGTATGTCAGCAGGGGAGAAGCGATTCCCTTTGAATCTGAGCCCTCGGATTGTCAGATCTTCTATATGATGATCGCAAACCGTTATATCGGTAAGATCACGATCTCCAATTCCACGCTGGATTCCGCCGAAAATATCGTTGCCGACTTCAAGAACAACGGCATCGGAAAGTGCATCCTCATCTCCGAGGACGGCAGGGAAGATACAGCTGCCTTTGCTTCAAAATTCGGTTTTGACGATGCCTACGGTGAACTTGATACCGAAAAGAAGCTTGCGCTGATCGATAACATCTGTGCAAAAGCTCCTGGAAGCAATATGTATCTCTATTCCAGCGGTATCGAATCTCACAGTAAAGCTGACATCGATGTACGTGTCAGCAAAGCAGGGAAGTACGCGGACGCACTTGTCAGCCCGAACAGCATCAGTACGATGCCTGCTGCTTTCTCCGTGGCCGACCGTATCAAGGCTGTTGCCGCGGAAAACGCGATTTTTGCTATCGCGGTCAAAGCGATTCTTGTTTTCCTCAGCATCAACGGATGGTGCAATCTCTGGTTTGCGATGTTCATCGATTCCGCAGCCGCGATATTCACGCTTCTCAATTCGATCCGTGTTTCAAGCGATTCGCTGCTCAAGGGCATGATCAATCGCCGCCAGGAAGAAGACGAGTTTGCTGAAGAATAAAAATCAAAGATCTGCCGGGGAAGAAGATGAAGTGAACCCCAAAAGTTAGACAAAAATATAATTAAGCGACCTGAAGGGTCTGGTATCTGTGTTGAGCAGGTGTCAGGCCCTTTAGTTTTAGCTTGATCCTGCGATTGTTGTAGTAATCGAGGTA